>Ga0182021_10003664_pt1 | contig 18092 bp, 28 predicted proteins | sample 612E3MmetaG_FD_120493 | JGI IMG/M metagenome (GOLD analysis project Ga0182021, IMG submission 120493) | Permafrost microbial communities from Stordalen Mire, Sweden - 612E3M metaG (Illumina Assembly) | ecosystem: Environmental > Terrestrial > Soil > Wetlands > Permafrost | place: Sweden... | reverse complement strand
TATCCTGCTATTCCTTCTGGGAATACAGGAAGCATTAGGCATTGAAATCGGGCATTGTAAAGAACATACAACAACTGCAGCTGGTGTTGTTATCGGTACTCCGCTTCTTTGTGGGCCCGGCACGATTACTACGGTGATGCTTCTTTCAAGAGATTATGGCCTCCTGATCCCGTTCGTAGCGATTACACTTGCCTTGATTGCCACGTGGCTTGTCCTGTACTATGCAGAGAAGATCCAGCATGCTCTTGGCGATGTTGTAACAGATATTATGGGAAAAGTCCTAGGTATGCTGGTCGCGGCTATTGCAGTAAAGATTATTGCATCTGGTATCCTGGCGTACATTACATTGATATAACGGTTCCGTGCACCCCGGAATTCCTTTTCAAAAAAATGTAATGGAACCACGAAAAACAATTGATTTCAACGCTTATCGACATCTGCGCTATGCGAAGGCTCGTAAGACAAACTTCGCTCAATGACAAATTGATCTATATTCAGCACCAAAAAACAGGAGTGCTACTGTAAAGTTATGGCACTAATAAAAGAACTGATGATTTTTTCAGAGACGATTGTTCATATAAAATCTGACTTTTTCAGGATTCACGCTTCATTGAGGATACTTCAACCATGTGATGAGGATGATAACGCATTTTTGCTTCGCGGAGACCGGGAATACCCAAGTCACTTTCCCGGTTAATATAGATATATTTATTTTTGAGAAATTCAGCGGTTTCTGCATTAATCACTTTGTAGATTCCTTCACAATCCGGGAGCCCTTTTTCAAAATGTACCAACGCGGTTTCAGCATTAAGAGGTTCGAAAAGTGACATGGCACCGATTTTTGAAAAAACCCGGATGATCAATCCCTTCAATGAAAGTTCATCAAAATGATCAATAGCAAAAAAGACTGCTTCCTTTTCATGAGCGAGAACCTGATCATTTTCGCATCCTTTCCATTCGCACCATTCAATCAGGAATCTTTTTACTTCTTCCCAGTTTTGTTTGTTTATTGGTTCAACCGTGCCTGTACAGTTACGCCGGAATTTGTTAATCTGATGACGGATTGTAAGGTATTTTTTTCCTGGAAGTTCGGCAAGATCGGCAGAACGATAAACATATTCAAAATGATTGTAGTCAGGTACCAGGTTTATGTCCGGGCAGATCCCTCGCATCCAGCTGGCAGTTTCCGTATCGATCAAAACAACAGGTTCACTATCACTTATATCCAAGGCGAGGCGGATAAGGGATCGAAGAAGACTGGGATCCCGTGGCCCTATTGGAGCACGAAACCGGGTTACCTCACCAATGGTGCTTGCGATGATGAGGTTTTTTTCCACGTAGGCATACTGGTAATGTGCATAATGATTCCAGCAGACCATGTTGGTGAAAGTATTATCGCTATGCACCTGAGGATAATATTCAAAATGACGCTCAAAAAAATCCCGATCTGCGAGGGTAACAGGTTTAAAATCATCCTGCTTAAGCATCATGGATCACCATGGAACAAGAGTGGAATATGTCTGTCCATGGGGCTAAATCCCAAGGACATGTAAAATTTTTCAGTTCCCGGTTCTGCTATAAGACCGATCCAGGAAACTCCCATTTCAAGGCACTTTTTTACTAATTTTGAAACGATCTGTGCGCCAATTCCAGTTCCCCGGTATTCCGGCATGACAACAAGGTCCTGAATATATCCATCAGAAACTCCATCAGAAATGACTCGCCCCATCCCAATGGCACAACCGGTTTTTGGATCGACAGCAACAGCAAAGAGGAAACTCCCATGGATCAGGTTACGTAGCTCCATGGGATCATATTCCTCTTTCCACCATCCACCGGCACGATACAGGTCAGCAATTTCATATTCATCCCATGCATGAACCAGCTGGACAGGGAGGTTATCTTCCACAGTAATCCCTTTCGCTGGTACTGGTTAAAGGATTTTTCATTCCGGGTATTCACTTCCAAAAAAAACCACGTTTTTATTCAGTATCAATTACGGCGAGTTATAAAGCGTTAATATAATCGTCTGGTTTCAGATTCCTGATGGCAGTATCAATGATTGAACCGAGGCCTTTCACGTCCCAGTGTCCGGAATTCAGGATAATCTGATAGATCGAGAGATCGTTGATCTCAATATTATAATAATTGCAATATCGGGCCGCTTCACACCTCTCCCTCTCGAGGGTAATAAGTTCTGCAGTTTTCTCATCAACGATATTGTCACGGAAAACGATCCGTTTTATCCGACAGCCGACTGGGGCATAAAGCCATATTTTGAGATCCGCATTTTCTATCATCCAGCCGGATAATCTGCCTTCGACAATAATATTGTCTCGCTGCTCGGCAATCTCTTTTTGCCGGGCATCAATCATTTTATCAAATTTCGGGTTTTCCAGTGCAAAACGACCAAATTCCGCCAATCCCATATTATGCTCATCGGCAAGCTGGCGAAAGACTTCCCCGGCGGAGATCATCGAAAAACCAAGCAGTTCCGAAAGATACCGTGAGAGAGATGTTGTTCCGCTTCCCGGCAACCCGCTCACGGTTATCCTCATTAAAGTCCCCCGATGTTCAGGGATTTCCGTATGATCTGGCTTAAGGTAAGAGAACAGATCATGTACCAGAGGATCCATGCAGGAATAATCCAGATTGCTGGATCATGCAGGCCAACCGTACCTGCATAGGGAAGGGTAATCGTACTCTTCAATTGACTGAGCCTGAAAAGAAGCCAGAAAAAGATTGGTACGGTCAGTACCAGAATATACGCCATCGGCTTGAACTGGTTCTGTGACATCTCAAGCTGTTCCCGCATCATCCGGTCTTTTTTTGTTTCCAGTTTCTTGATCTTTTTTTCATCCTGAGAGAGCTGCGCTTCGCGATATTCAGCCTGAAATTCCTTCATTCTTGCCTGAACTTCAGTCATTTTTTCGTAATCTATTGTGTATTTCTGGATAATTGACGAATATAATCCTGTCAGTGCTGACAGGATCACTATAAGGATATAAAAGGGGATTTTAAACTCTTCAATAAGAGGTCGGAATACCGTATCGATACCCTGCCCGACTCCGACTCGCAGCCACTCAACGCTGTAGGAATACATCATGAGAATCATAAACATGAGCGCGATATACATCCCGTATTTATCCCATACTTTTCCAAAATCCATATATTCACCTTAGTACGGCAGCCATTTCATCAGCCGCGCGTTCGAGTAGAAAATCCGCATTGATTACAATTTTCACGGTGCAACCGGTCAGCATTGCATAAGCAGCAGAAATTGAGCGATTGAATTGCTGGTGTTCAGCTATCGATCGGGAACCTTCTTTGTCCCGTGAACGTGTCTCATCGTTCATACGCCTCAGGAGGATCTGGTCATCATCCGTTTCAACGAGAATGATATGATCAGGCATAATCTCCCGAAGTACCCACTCGGGAAGTCCTGCAAGGTAACCTTTCGGGGTTTTGACAGTTGCATGAGTATCAATCAGAACATTACCCGGGATATGGGAAATCGCCTGGGCCGCCCGCTGCTGCAGTCGTTTCTGGACTGCACGATCCAACGTACGCATCTGGTCCCGGTCCTGGACAATATTATCATTCTTCGCAACCTCAAACATGAAAGTGCCGAAGTTAATCGATTTGTATTCGACACCTTCTTCCTTGATTTTTTTCAATGCTTCGTTGACAACCGTCGTCTTTCCGACGCCCGGTACCCCGGTTATGATGACCTTTTTTCCATCCATCATGTTCCCTTCTCGGTACTACTCTTTTCCAAAGAATGTGCGCATGAACGGGTACATCTCCATGATCTGCTGGCTTGCGATCTCCTCGTATAGCCGGTAGGTAATACTTACTGTCAGGAGTAACCCGGTCCCACTGACGGCTCCGATAACACCAAACAGATTTGCAATTACACTCAGTATGCCTATAAAAACACCACCAATAACGGTGACGCGGGGAATGTACCGGTCAAGGTACTTTTCAAGTACTTGCGGATTCCTTCGGTAGCCGGGAATCGACATGCCCGATAACTGGATTTGCCGGGCAACATCTTTCGAATCGAGTCCGGCAGTTTTGATCCAGAAAAGTGCGAATATCGCACCACCGACCACCATGAATGTGATATCTACTCCCAGACGTAATAGAACCTGCCATGGAGCATGGCCTAGATCAGTTACCCACCACATCCATTGTGTCGGGCCATTGATGGGGGCGAGGTAATACATGATTCCGCTCACAGGTGTCGAACCATTGAATGTCCCGAGTATTGTGATTCCGACATTCGAAAGGAACATTCCCACCATCTGGATATTTGCCTGAAGTACCCGTACGAGAATCATCGGCAGGACACTGGCGTAAATCAGTTTAACCGGAAAACGCGCTCTCGCTCCCCTGACTTGGGCGTGAGCAAGCGGGATTTCGATGCGCGTTGATTCAACATAAACAATAATTAAGAAAATTGCAATCGTTGTGACAAATGCAAGAACATCTTTGCTGAAGTACGTGAGGTAACTCCCACCATCAAGCCCGATGGCGATAAGCCGTGGAAAAAACCCAACAGGGTACTGGTCAGAAATTGGGGCCCAGTTGATAAAACCGTTCACGATCGCTTGTGATATCCCTGCGATGATAAAGAGACCCACACCAGAACCGATACCCCATTTTGTCACTACTTCATCCATGAAGAAGATGAGGACACCACCGATACAGATCTGGATAAAAATAAGCAAAGAGACGGCAAACAGGTTACCTCCAAAAAACTGGTTTGCAATAACCGGATCGGGAACCATGAAGCTGCCGACAAGGTTTGGAGCAGCTTCGATTACGATCATGACCAGGATGAGGATCTTCTGCAGACCCATATACATGACCTGTCCGCGAGTTTCAGTTGTATCAATATGGAGAATATCTGCTCCTTTGAGCAGCTGGAGCACGATGGACGCCGTGACAATTGGCCCGATTCCAAGATGGACTATTGAACCGCTTGCACCAGCAAGGAGCGCCCGCCAAGCAGCAAACAGATCCTGGTTTGTAGGGGCAAGTCCAAATACCGGTATATTCGTCAGGGCAAAATACAATATTAAAATTCCCAGGGTCCAGATCAGTTTATTCTTAAAATGAACGTGTCCCTCGGGACTTTTGACTGCAGGCATTGCAGCGAGCAGGGGTTCCATTCGATCCAGGAGGTTTCCCATAGTTTCACCAAAAATGTGGGCAGACGTCAGACGATTTGCGTCTTTCCGCCCATCTTCTCGATCTTGACCTTTGCCACTTCAGAGAATGCCAGAGAAGAGATATTCAGTTTCTTTGTGACTTTTCCACTGCCCAGCACCTTATTGATGCCCATGTCGGCGGTGTTAATCACAATAGCATCCCCGTCTACCTTTGCAATACCTTGGGCCAGCAGTGAGGGTACGATCTGATCAATATTCCCGACATCCATTACCGTAACGGTAATCTGAGAACTATTCGAGAAACCGTCCTTACCAAAGACGGGGCCTCCCATTTCTTTGTACCACTTGACAAAGTGGTGAGCGTTGATTCCGGCCCGGCCTCTCCCGCCGCGGTTACCCGCTCCACGCCGGTTTTTGTGAGTTCCGCCACCGCATGTACGCGATCCGCGGTATTTCGAACGTTTGTTGGTTGGCATCCAGCATCACCTCATCTTGATGAGAAGATTATTGATCTCCTGACCATAATAGCCAAGCGCCCCGCCTTGAGGGAAGGTACGTTTGGTAGTCTTGTAACCTTTGCGGGGAGGATGAAGACGTAACACAGGTTTAAGTCCCGGAATTTCACGTAGTTTTGTTTCACCCTTCGCAAGAGCCTGTGCAAATTCAGAAATGCCACCATAAGTTGAGTTAGATTTAATATACTCATCGGTAAGATGCACATCACCAATTACCCTCCCACGGGTTGTCAGCAGGGTTTCAATTGTAGTCGCATCTGCCTCACCATAAGCGACATAATCCTTTACTTTACGTATCATACCAAGGTTTTCCGGAGAATCCGGAACGAGAACACAGTGGTTGATGTGATGTAAGCGCAGCATCTTGAGTGTGTCCTTGATATCCCGGCGGGTTTTCACCACACCCCGGACCTGAACGACCGCGTACATTTACGGCGACCTCCCTGTCCGTGTCATATTTGTTTCGTTGAGTGCATTGAAGGTAGCCTTGGCAAAATTAATCGTGGTTCGCGTTTGTCCACGTGCAAAGGTCCATACATCCTTTATACCTGCAAGCTCGAGCACTTTCTTACTGATATCTCCTGTAACAAGTCCTATACCCTGCGGAGCAGGTTTCAGGGTTACCCGGACACTGCCTGCAGTTCCCTGAACCTGCATCGGAATAGAATGGGTTACATCACATCCGCACTCCCAGCTGCCGCAACCGCGCTGTACCTTGATAATATTCATTTTTGCCTTTACAATCGCCTTCTTGATTGCATTACCAACCTGGACATCCTTACCCTGACCAAACCCAATGTAACCGTTCCTGTTACCAACAATGACAACAGCACGGAACTGAACGCGACGTCCTGAGTCGGTCATCCGCTGCATCATGGCAATATCAAGAACTTCATCTTCCAGATCGGGAAGGAAAGCATCGACAATCTGGGGCTCCTTGATCGGTCTGCCACTCTCAAGTACCTGGTCGATACTTTTAATCTCTCCAGACACGACGAGCTTGCCAAGACCAGTAACCGGTCGCCACTCTTCTCTTTCATAAGCCATTTACTCCATCTCCTTTTTTATGGCGTCTGCGACTTTTTCGACAAGGGTAACAATATCTCCTGCATTTTTGTTGTATGCGGCGATATGTGCGCCTTTTGCCCGTTCATCTGAAGGGAGGATCTTATCTCCATGCGGTACGTCCAATCCTGCTTCTACCGCACCCTTGAGTGCTGCAAAGACCCTTGCACCGGGTGTTGCACGGTTGAGTCCGATATCCAAAATAGCCCTGCCATAGTCCGCTTTTTTCGCCTTTATTGCAAAGAGCATCCCGGTCAGATATGCTGCAGGTGTATTGGATGTTGAGCCGCTGTATCCGTATGTTTCCAGTTCTGCAGAATTTGCTGCAACGAGCGTGCGATCTCCATCCATCTCTGCTGTAACAAGTTGGATGATGATATGCCGGTTTGTCTTGCGCACTACCATTCGTGGTGCATCTGCAACGACGAGCCTTGTTCGCTTATAGTAATCGGTTTTGCCCTCTCTTCGTCTTCTGAAGGGAACAAAATACCGTGATCCTGTTGCCATGTTACTTCATCCTCCCTGCGAGGATCTCCATTTGTGCTTTCATATGCGCAACACTCCTGAACTGCCCGCCAGCCGCTTTCCTGTAAATTATGCGATATAAATGCCGGTCAATTGTTCCGGCACCGCGGAGTTCAACAAGCGCCTTTCGGATCGCACGGATTTTCTGGACCCATGCTGTTTTGCTCGGATTTCTGGCTCCTGCTGCACCCTTCCTTTTTCCGGCGCCCTTGCGATGACCGTATGACCTTTGTGCAATCCGTGCACGTGCCCTGCCGCGGCTTACACCCTTTTTTTGGTGTGCTTTTATTGCACCATCGGTGATAAGCCCTCTCAAATCTTCACGAGAGATTGCATTTTCGATATCCGAAATACGGGCCGGGTCAAGCCAGACACGATTTACGCCGCACTTCAACAGCGAGGCAGTAATACGTTTCTGGTTCGCAACATCACTCATTTTTCTTCACCCCTGATTTGGGGGTTTTGGCCCCGGTCTTTGCAACGGCTGATATTGATGCCTTTTTTACCTTAGGCTTTGCTGCTGCTTTCTTTGCAGTTGCCTTCTTCTCGAGCTTATCTGCCGGTTTTTCTGCTTTTTCCGCCTTCGGTTTCGCTGAATTCTTGGCAGTTTTTGCCTGAACCTTCTTTGCTTCTGTCTTCGCTGCCGGTTTTACCTTTGTGGCATCCTTCTTGATCGGAGCGGCAGATATCTTGGATTTTTGGGAGGTCTTCTCATCCTTCTTCTTCTGTGCCCCTGCAAAACGTTCTGCATCGACTTTTTTCGGTTTTGTTTCTCTTGTTTTGAAAGTTTTAACATTCAGTACTTTGAGTCCTGCTGAACCAGCTGCTTCCTGAAGGACGATAAGTTTGCGATCTCCGACTGTGCCGGATATGCGGACAGCCTGGGTCTTCGCATCCAGTCCGTCCAGTTCCTTGACAGAGGAGACGAGTACTTCGAAAAAACCGCTGGGGTGCATCCCCCGTACCGCGATCGGACTTCCAAAACCGGGTTTTGGGAGGGCTCCTTTTGCCTTTTTCTGCTCTCTCTGCTTATTGTGCTGTCCACGGGGTTTTCTCCAGGAATCGGAGAGTTGTCTCTTCTTACCGAATCCATCACGTTTGAAGGTTGCACCCTTCTCTGTCCGAACCCGGATTAACCGTTTTACTTCTGTGGTCATCGATCTCAACCCCTCTGGATAATATAAATACCATCCTGGAATACTCTCGGATCACGGTTGCGGATATGAGTTGCATGCTCAATGTTCGCTGCAGATGTTCCTACAAGTTCGCGATCGATCCCTGTCAGGATAACTTCATCATTCGCGATCTTTGCAGTGACGCCCGGTTCGATCCTTGCATACCGTGATTTCTTCTCCCCAAGGAAGTTGGCGATCTCGAGCCTGTTTCCCTGAAGTTTCAGCTGAATCGGAAAGTGGCTGTAAACCATTTTCATGTGGTATTCAAAGCCTTCACCAACACCCCGGCACATATTTTTGGTATGTGCTTCAAGGGTACCGACCATCGCCGTGATTTCTTTTCTTTTAGACTCGGTTGAGATTGTAACTTCATTTCCCTTGCAGGTTACCGCAACCTGAGGAAAACGGACATTGCGTGAAATCTGCCCTTTCGGTCCTGTCACATTGAGATGCGAACCATCCAGATGGGCTTTTACCCCATCGGGAATTTTGACAATTCTGATTGCTGACATGATCCCGCACCCTTAATATACGTACCCCAGCAGTTCGCCACCAACGCCTTCTTTCCTCGCCTGTTCGTGTGAAATTACACCTCTCGAGGTCGAAAGTATCAGGAGCCCGAAGTTCTTTCCGGGCAGGTATTGCTTCTCCCAGTATTCCATTTCATCCAGCTGTACCGAAAATCGCGGGGTTATTGCACCACATCGATTAATTTTTCCCGTAAGGTGAACCTTAAGCTGTCCACCCCTTCCATCATCGATGAACTCGAAACTGCTTATATATCCAGCATCCTGCATAATACGGAGCATGGCGCCAAGAAGTTTACTCGCTGGCTCGATGATGCACACGGATTTACCGGTGTCCCCGGCATTTTTTAAGGAACACATTCCGTCTGCTATTGGATTACTTCGTGTCATTGTGCATTCACCTTCAGCTCATCTTCCTAAATCCGATTTTCCTGGCCCACTCGCGGAAACACTGCCTGCAGAACATGATATGATATCTGCGTACAAGTCCCTGTTTCCGCCCGCACATCTTGCATTCGTTCGCCCCGCGGCCATAGATTTTCTTCTGTTCTCCAGCCATTAGCGCACCTCAACCTGATATTGATCTTTTAAGAATGCAATCGCATCCTCCTTCTTCACGCGCTGTTTTGCCGGGAGTTTTTTCTGCTCCATGCGCCTGCGGGTGATCCGGATACCCTTACGTTCAAGAACGACGTTGACATCCATGCCAAAAATACCAATCTGGGGATCATAGGACATACCGGGGAAATCCGTGTGTTCTTCAATACCAAAGGAAATATTTCCACTTTTATCAAACTGGCTCTCGAAAACGGTTTTATTTATGATACCAATCGAGATTTTAAAGAACTCCCGTGCTGTTTTACCCCGTAGAGTAACTTTACACCCTATCGGGGCACCTTTTCGTATGGAGAATGCTGGTTGCGTCATCTTGGCAATGCTCCTGATAGGCGTCTGTTTGGTGATCGTCTTCATGATGTTTTCAGCTTTTACGAGTTTTTCTCCACTCTCACCAACGCCCATATGGACGACAACCTTATCGATATAGATATCGCGCATCGAAGTCACTGTTCATGCCCCCATGACGCTATTGCGGGGGTCTGTTTACCGACCATGTAAATGTAGGGTAAAATTGTGTCGAACCGTGTCTTTGTGGATTCGTCCTCGAGTATGATCTTATTCGGGACACTGCCCGGCATCGTGACAATCTCAACGATTCTTGCAACCTTGCCCGAGTGACGACCACCGGTTACCATTGCCATGTTACCAACGGCAAACGGGAAATGATCGAGGATTTTAAAACGGTCTTCTGGTTTTAATGAGATGACAACAGAGTCATTTGACTTATACGTGTTATCTGCGATGATGTTGGCACCATATCGCAGGTTTAACTGAACCTTACCCCCAGCAATGACGGTCTTATTCTGTATTTTGCACAATCTGCTCTGGGCTGCGTCAGCATCAATTTCAACAGCCAAATGACGACCACTTTTTCCACGGAGCATGCGATAATATTTTCCCGTTTTTGGGATTGCAATAATATCAAAAATGCCAACACCCATTTTTGGATCCTTGCATGGTCTGCCGTTGATTATAACATCATTCTGGTGCAGGATTTGTTTGACTTCTTTTAAGTTCCGTGCAAAACCCATATGATCGCGGAGCCAGACTGCAATCGGCATTGCATTTGCATTGTGTGGCCCGGGAGCCGTTTTCGTGATAAATTTATTGATCTTCTTTGCAATGTGCCACGAATCCGGGGCATTGAGTCTTTTAAGATGATCCGACATTATTTTGCCTCCCCTAATTTTTCCTCACGGAGCTTGTCGGTGAAGTTCAGCTTGGTAATCTGAACATTTGAAGCATCAATAACCCGGGGTACTTCAGTGCCATCAGCTTTTGTGGACGAAACACCATGGACAACAATTCTTGATTTCTTGGTATCTACCGCATCAACTAGTCCCTCATCACCAACGAAATCTCCACGGGTTACCTTAACAGTATCACCCTTAATCACCCGCACAGTCTTTTTCTTATACTGTTCTTTAAGTGCGGGGGATAATGGGGCGTTGAGATATTTGGTCTTAACGTGTGAAGGTGCCTGATAGCGGGCCTTTCTCTGTTTTCTTGGCTGTTCGCTTACTATTCTTACCATGTTCTGAACACCTCACACAATGATCGTTGCCATGGAACCGAGTTTTGGAAACCTTTCCGCGACTTCGCGGGCTACCGGTCCTTTAATCTCTGTACCTTTAGGCTCATTCTTCTCATCGACAACAACTACAGCGTTGTCATCAAAGGATACACGCATACCGTTTGGCCTTCGCATCTCCTTCTTCTGCCGGATGACCACTGCCCGCACAAGCTTGCGGCGCATATCCGGGGTTCCCTTCTGGACACTGACGGTAGCGAGATCGCCGAGTCCCAGTTTGGGCTGTCTCCTGCGGACACCGTGGTAACCGAAGACTGATATGATCTGCACTGTCCTTGCACCGGTATTATCAGCGCACGCAAGCCTGGTTCCTGTTGCAAGTGCTCGTGGAATCGTGGATCCCTTTGCCTTCATGACTTGAGCACCTCAACAACAACAAAGGTCGTACTTTTTGAAAGCGGTCGGCATTCAGCAATCTTCACCATATCGCCCACTTTTGCCTCAATACAGGATGGGCTGTGAGCATGAAGTTTCGAACTACGTTTCTCATACCGCTTGTATTTACGGATGTAGTGCAGATAATTTCGTGCAACTACGACCGTTCCCATCATTCGATCGCTCACGACTTTGCCGGTGATCACCTGGCCGCGCACTGGTAAAGTGCCGTGAAACGGACAATTAACGTCCTTGCATGCTGTTTCTGGTGCCTGGACGTTCAATCCAATGTTAAGTGCCATTATTTTATCCTCTTTTTTTCGTGCAGGTTGATTCTCTTTTCAGGAGCCAAAACCATCACGGATCCATCTATCTCGACAAATTCGCTGCCCGGAAGGTGCAGACGAAATCTGCTGTGCATCTTGGGAATGCGTTTAACTCCTGAGGGAGTCTCAATTATCAGCAGATTTTTTGTTTCATCGATAATGTGCCCTGATATTCCCCGTTGAAGGGGATTTGTGGCTCCCGATACCAGAACGTCCAGTCCGATAAGTTCATGCCGGAGGACATTCTGGGAAGAAATCATGCAGTTCTCCTGCGGTTTTTCTCAGTCATCAAACGGGCTATTGTCCTCCGGAGTTCACCAATGTGACCCGGATTTTCTGTGGCCCCACCGGCGCTGACTTTACCATAATGCTGGACAAGCTCCATCCGGAGTTTTTCCATCTGCTCCTGTAGTTCGACTTCAGAAAGCTGATGGACATCCTGTGCTCGCAGAATTGCCATTACTGCTCCTCCGTAAACGGCACTTCGTCAGGAAGTGCAGGTTCATCAGAATCAATATCTGCAATATCAGTGACGGTCACTTTTTGTGAAGGACGCTTTTTTTCCTGTTCAATAATCAGGAAATGATCCGGTAGTTTTGCACCCGCGGGCACGAGTTTGACCTGAACACCGATAACCCCAAGTTTCTTGATTGCAACTGCATATCCTTTTTCGACAATGGTGTTGCTCGGTTCACCGCAGTGCTTGATATATCCTTCAGTAAATTTCTGGGTACGGGCGCGTGCACCGGTTAATTTGCCCGCAATCACGACTTCACATCCCAAGGCACCAGAGTCCATAACACGGCGAAGAATGCTAGAACCTGCTTTCCGGAAGTACCAACCTCGTTCCAGGGCATTTGCCAGTCGCTCTGCCATTATCTGGGCGTTGAAACTTGGGTTGGTAACCTGCTGGACTTCAATCTGGGGAGATTCAACCCCGTAGTTCTGTGCAAGATCAAGGGTCAGCTGGTGAACCAGTTTACCTCCTTTACCGATCACAATCCCGGGTTTTTCAGCAAATATTGTTACCTGCGTTCCCAGAGGGGTTCTTGCGATATCCATGCCGCCATATCCCGCCCGCTTGAGTTCCTTGGACAGGTATTTTTCAACACGGGCTTTGCGCACCCCTTCCGATATAAATTTATGTTCTACAGCCATTACGCCACCTCACGGACAATAATTTCGAGGTTCACGCTTTCACGGACTTTGGGAGTCGCTCTACCCATTGCTCTGGGGAAAAATGCTTTTTGAGCGCGCCCACGGTTCGCCGATACATGAATAATCTCGAGATTTTCAGCATCAAGTCCGATATATTCAGCGTTCTTCTTAACGGATTCAAGGACCCGGATATATGCTTTTGATGCTTTCACCGGGTACCTGCCTGCATCCCAGTTGCCGGGTAAACCACGCTTGTGTGCCACATTCCGGTTAAAACGCCTGAATGGGATCGCTTTCTTTAAGTTAATAACCTCATTCAGGTAAGCGATTGCATCGTTCACGCGCTGGCGCCTGATGAATGTGGCAATCTCGATCGAATGCTTTGGCGACATATTCAGTTCGTTAGCTTTCGCTTTTGCGATATTGTCGCCCCTAATCTTTTGTGAATATTCAATTCTTGCCATGTTCATCACTTCAACGGAACGTACTTACTTCCTCGTGTAGCTCCGATACCGGCACTCCCATGAGAGACCCTCTTTCTTGTCAGAGCAAACTCACCAAGATAATGGAAGACAGACTCCGGCTGAAATTCGACTTTCAAAAATTCCTTGCCATTGTAAATCTCAATTGATCTGCCAACCATCTCGGGCATGACGATCATTTCACGCAGATGAGTTCGTATTTTATCGTCGCCTTCACGGACCTTTGCAAGCAAGGTTTCCTCGCCACGGGAGAAACCGCGTACTATTTTGCGGCGAACACGGGCAGGCATGAGGGGAAGAAGTTCCGTAATTCCCATCGCCTTAAGCTCGTCAATCCTGTATCCCCGGAAGGTGAACTCTTCACGCCGTCGGGGCATTCTCTTCTGAGTCTTTTTAGGTGCTGCCATACCCTTCACTTCCTACTCTTACCCGTCCTTCGTGCAGCCACATGTCCAACAGTCCTGCCTGGAGAGGTCCCTCGTGCAATCGTCTTCGGACGACCGGTATGCTGGTGACCGCCACCACCAAATGGATGGTCAATGACATTCATTGCTACACCACGGACGCGTGGCCAGTTTGAGGCCGTGTTCTGCATCTTGTGGTATTTGTTCCCTGCTTTCACAAATGGCTTGTCGACACGACCGCCCCCAGCAACGATTCCGATAGTGGCGCGGCAACGGTGGTTGAACCATTTGGTCTTTCCACTGGGCATTCTGACTCCGACACGGTCCTCTATCTTATCGATAACAACCGCCTGGACGCCAGATGCACGGACAAATTTGCCACCATCATTGGGACGTGCTTCGATATTGCAGATGTATGTCCCGGTTGGAATATATTGAAGTGTGAGCGTATTGCCATTCTTCACCTCAACATTTGATCCCCATGTAATGAGTTCCCCAATGCCAAGACCTTCAGTAACCAACATATAGACTTTGGCCCCGTTCTCGAGTTTCACGAGTGCTATTGGTGCGTTGCGTGCTGGATCATGTTCGATATCGATGACACTTCCTGAAATTTTTTGTGTATCGTCGCCGATATGTTTCAGTTCGGCTTTATAGCGGTGGGATGGTGCCCGGTATGTCGGGCCTCCCTTTCCCCGGCTTTGTGTTGTAATCCTGTGTCCCATTTTCCCACCTACATAATTCCAAGCCGGCTGAGAATTTCCTCGGCGGCTTTATCATTCTCAAAACTCACTACCGCTTTTTTTTCGCCATGCATGGTCATGAGTGTCCGGACGTTTTTAACGTCCTGTCCAAACGCTTTTTCAATTTCACGTTTTATCTGGCTCTTGGTCGCCTCACGGCTGACGAGGAACTGGAGTTTACTCTGGTTCTCTAAAAGAACCATTGCCTTTTCCGTAACAAAGGGGTATTTCAGAACCATTTACCTTCCCTCCAGACGTATAACTGCACCTTCTGTCCAGACAGTCAGGCGCCCCGCCAGCATACCAGGAGCAAGATGCTCAACATTCAGCTGATCCACCGTGACAACATCAACACCGGAAAGGTTGCGAGCTGCGCGCAAAGGTAGTTCGGAAGTGACAATGAGCAGACTTTTTCTCTGTTTGAACCTTCGGCCTCTCATCTTACCTCGTCCTGGACGGACTTTCTTACTCTCCTTTGACCTTTCGACATCATGATAGACCCCAGCGGTTGTAAGTGCTTTTATAACATCCTGTGTACGGCTGAGGGACTCAAATTTATCTTCAAGAATGACGGGAACAGCACCATCAAAGTTGTGGCCCCGGCCTCTGATGAGATCAGCAGAAATACTAGCCGCAACAGCTGAGCGGAATGCCTTCTGTTTTTCTTTCTGGTTTATCTCTTTAATCAGTATTTTTGCGACCTTCGGAGGATGAGCCTCACGGCCTCCTTTTGCCTGAGGTACTTTTGCTGCGCGTGAACCGTTTTTAATTCGGGGTACATGAGATGACCCGCGGCCACTTCCCCAGCCAACTGCTGAAGAGCAGATGCCTGCAAATGGGTTAGTTCCATGGGGTTGTCGCCGTTTACTTTGGAGTGCCATGACTGCTTTTTTGATCAGATCAGGACGGTACTCCTCGGAAAAGAGTTCCGGGAGTTCAATATCTTTCGCGATTCCGCCATCGAGTGTTTTAATCTGTGCTTTCATGTCTGATCATCCCTGTTTGCTCTGGACGCTCACAAACTGGATTGTCGGCATCCTGACGACATGTTCACCCAGACGAATTGCCGGACGAATCCGGACAAGCCTTTTTACCGGGCCTGGTACAGAACCCTTTACAAGAACGTACGGGCTCTTTAGTACACCATAATGCAGGAAACCGCCGGCCGGAGTGATCTCACTGGCATTTTCACTGACCCGCAGAATACGTTTGTTAAATTCTGTACGTTGCTGGAATCCCAGCTGACCCATCTGTGGTACTTCCCAACGGACATGATGGGGATTCCACGGTCCGAGAGTCCCAAGGTGACGCTCTTTACCACCGACAGAATGTTTTCTTTTCCGAAGAGCTATGCCCCACCGTTTTACTGCCCCGTTAGCCCCTTTTCCGGTGGTGATCGCAGTTATATCTGCGTACGCACCGGTCTGGATTACATTGTTCAGAGAAACATCTTTTCCAAGGAGTCCTTTTGCAAACTCCCATTGCTTGTTAATGTCCCCTCCCCCTACTTTGATCTCCATAAGATCGGGTACTTTTTTCGGGACACCTGTGAGAAGTGCAGGTTGTGTATAGGAGACGGTGTAGATCTCCGCAACCGTTCCTGCTGCAATCGCATCACCAAATTTTTTCTCTGCTGCGTTCTTGTCATAGTCTTTAGGCAGAGTGATCCGGCGCCCGAGCACGGTATCGAGTTGATCTGCCCAGACTTCTGTCAGCGCGTGTTTGCCGTAGGTATCTCTGGAATAGGCACGAATAGCAGCAACCTTCATCGAAGGAATTTCAATAACGGTGACCGGCACCATAATTTCCTTTCCTTCGGTAGGACTGTTCTTGTGATCATCAACCATGATAATATGTGTCATACCTACTTTGTATCCAGCAAATCCCTGCAATATCGGTGCTCCATCATAAGGAGGCCAAGATTGATATTTCGGGATCGGGCTCTTTGCACGCTTTCTTGGGCTGAATGCAAGAGAACCACGGCGTGGTCGGTTTATTTTTGGCATGTGTTAATCCATCCTTTTTCTGCGTGTAGGTTGTTCCCATTGCGACACGAATTTTAGATTAATCCGAGATTTATAATCAGTTGTTTGTTGCTGAAGCCAACACGCGATGCCGGTGAACCAGGATCGTTCAATTATACACCGATCCGATAATACGGATTTGAAGGTTGTATTGAAGATCTTGACATTCTTATCCGGTACGGACAATAGGGATGTTTTTTCCTCATCCATGAGCTGATGTGCACCAGCTTGCCTAAGTCTCGCGAAACAAGATCCTGACAATAACGCATCCTTCTACTCTTTGAGGGAAGCAGCGGGAGCGGGCTCGTTGCACGAACGTCGACCCTGCGTATCGGTCAGATCCTACTCAGTCAGCCTGTTGTGATTAATCACAACTCCTACTCGGGATTCCCCCGCAATAACGCGGAGTTCACCAATCGAGGATTACCCACGGCAGAATCTTCAATCCTGTGTCCGGAATTTTGATTCCGCCGTTTACTATAACCAGTTTGTGTTTTCCACAATTCCTGCATGGTGATATAGCAGGGATAACCTCATATCGGCTTCCATAATTATTGAATAAAAAAGAATATAAACATATGCTAATTATTCATGAAAATTTCTATGGATATCAGAACAAAACATCTTTTTATACGTTATTTATAAACAAGCATTCATCCAAAATACAATTCACCGATATCGGTTATATAAACAATAATATCTTCACAAACATAGCGTGCCTTACAGGATTGAGGACGGGACTCCCTCAGTCGGTTTATAAGAGATATTGTATCATACATCACTTTTGTATTGATTTTTTCCGCTTCGCCGAAAACTATCGTTGGAACATCAAAGAGATCGGTTCCAGAGGGAATCGTACATAAGTGAGTTGCATCAAGAGTATAGAGAAAATCAAGGGTTTCTTTTGCCCTTTTAATATTCTCCATTGCACTCTTTTCAATGGTGCAGACATTTGCTTTGGATGTAGAAATAATATCTGCAATCTGCTGCTGAGTCAGGCCCTGTTTTCGGTACCTGAGAACCTCCATTTGTCGTTCGGTGAGCAGACCATCCTTCATAATGATTACTTTTATCCATAAACTTAAACAGTTTTCGTTAACTCTTGTGAATATCTGATTACCACAACTATAAAAGCATAATTATACGCAAACATATGATAGTAAATGTGTTTTTTTCCTAATTTTCCGGCGAGAAGGGACATTTCAAAATGTTTATATGAATACCGGATCATAATAACGTGCTATAAAAAAATTAGGTGAAATAAATGGTTGTTAAAGTAGGAGTTGCCAAGCTCGGCAACATCGCAAGTGGTGTAATGGCAGAACTGCTTCTCGATGAGAGAGCAGACCGTGAAGACATGCAGACATTCATGGCGACCAGCGGAACG
>Ga0182021_10003663_pt1 | contig 18094 bp, 6 predicted proteins | sample 612E3MmetaG_FD_120493 | JGI IMG/M metagenome (GOLD analysis project Ga0182021, IMG submission 120493) | Permafrost microbial communities from Stordalen Mire, Sweden - 612E3M metaG (Illumina Assembly) | ecosystem: Environmental > Terrestrial > Soil > Wetlands > Permafrost | place: Sweden... | reverse complement strand
GGCGGCGGCGGTGGCGGGGGCGGCGGTGGTGCCGGTGCCGCGGGCTGTGCGGCTCCGCCAACTGCGGGCGGCGGGGCGACGGGCGTGGCCGTGTCGATCGTCACACAGGACGACAGGTCGAAGAACAGGAAAATGAGTGCCTTCTCCTGTCCTGACAGGGTCTTGGTCAGATCGCAGCCGCTCGGGAACGGCTTCTTGCCCGAGCCGGTGAATACGTGCAGATCGGTCATGACCACCCGGCCGCAGTAGTTGGGCGCCTGTTCGACCGGGGTTCCGAAGCTGGTGTAGGCGAGCCAGTTGGGATAGCTGCTGTTGGTCGTGTCCTTGCCGGAGATCCAGGTCGTCGACAGGGCGGTGGAGGCGTTCATGCTGTGCTCGGCGCCGGTTACCGCGAGCGTGCCGTAGCCGGGTGATCCGCCGTTGGCGTTGAGCCAGTCAGCCAGTGCCTTGCCCTTGGGGAACGTCGTATTGATGTTGACCACCGTGCCGTCCGGGGGGCTGGACAGGTTGTCCACTGTCCCTGTCCCGGTGGTGTTGGTCAGACCGGGAAAATCAATCACGGTGGGCCAGGGCATGGGCCCCTCATAGACCCAAACGTCGTGCCAGTGCGAGCCGAAGATCTTGCCGCCGATGTCCGCGTAGCTCTTCACGGCTTGGTGCATGGCCGCCGTCTTTAGATCCTTGTTGGGCGTGCCTTCGCAGGACATGACCATCATGTCGTACTTCTTCATCTGGGCTGCGCTGGCCCACAGCGCGGTGGCGGCGTCGCCATAGGCCGCGCCGCCGTTCAAGGTCGGGTCGAAGGCCGTGGCGGCCTTGGGCGTGGTGTAGAGGTGCACGCGGCCGGTGCCGCCCGGGGCGGTGAACTCCGAGTCCGCGATGCCCACCCGGCGGAGCAGGCAGTCGAGTCCGTCGGAGAAGCCCACCACCATCGCAATCTGGGGCAGATTGCCTTCACTCTGCTTGGCAGGAAGTCGGAGTAGATTGCTGTCGCTGATCGGATTGTCGACGCACGGGTTGACCGTCGGGATGGTCACCTGCCGGCGCCACTTGCCCACCTGCATGACCAGGGGAATGTTGCTGCCCGCCGGAACCTTGGTCAGCTTGAAATGCCCGGTGGCATCGGTAAGCGTGGTGGTGAGGGGATGGCCCGAGGCCTGGGCATCGCATTTGTCGCAGGCTGGTCCGGTGACAATCGGATCGAGGGCGGCGTTGGGGATGTAGACGATCACGTCGTACAGGGGCAGGTTGCCGGCGGGATCGTACACCGTGCCGCTGATGCTGGTCTTGGTCGGATCGCCGCTGCAGTCCTGAACCTTGGGACACAGGTTGGTGCAGGTGCTGCCGCCACCGCAGACATGAGCGACGCTGCTGCCGCAGGTCACGCCAGCCGCGCAGGTCGCCGGGCAGTGGACCGTGCCCCCGCAGCCGTCACCGATGTCGCCGCAGTACTGCTGCGCGCCCGCGGCATCGTCGCACGTTACCCTCACACAATCCGGCCCACCCACGCACGCGTTGTTGCTGCCACACACCCAACCGGACTGCGAACAAGTGCCACAGGAAAGCGAGCCGCCGCAGCCATCGCCAACGGTGCCACAATACTGCGCGCCACTGGCGGAGGTGCAGGTCAGCTTCTGGCAACTGGGACCGCCGACGCACACGCGGGCATTGCAGGTCCAGCCTGTCTTGGGGCAGGTGGTGGGGCAGGAAAGCGAGCCGCCGCAGCCGTCGCCAATCTCGCCGCAGTACTGCTGCACGCCCGCGCTATCGTTGCACGAGAACTTGGCGCAGCTCGAACCACCCACGCACAGGCTGGCGTTGCAGGTCCAGCCGGTCTTGGGACAAACGCTGGGGCAGGTGAGCGCGCCGCCACAGCCGTCGCCGATGTCGCCGCAGTACTGCTGCACGCCCTGGCTGTCGTTGCAAGTGACCTTGCTGCAGCCGGGGCCGCCCATGCATAGATTGTTGCTGCACACCCAGCCCGCCTGCGGACAGCCGGCGCCGCAATCGACGGCGTGGCCGCAGCCGTCGCCGATCTTGCCGCAGTAGTGACCGCCGCCAGCGGGAGCGCAGGTTCGCGGCGTGCACACCGAGGGTGGGCCGGTGCAGGTGTTGTCCGTGCACACCCAGCCCGCGGTGGGGCAGGTGTCGCTGCAGGTGAGCGGGCGCATACAGCCGTCACTGATCTGGCCGCAGTAGGAGCCGCCGGTGAATTCGCAGGTGAAGCTGGGCATGCAGTTGGGACCGCCCACGCACACGTTGTCGCTGCTGCACACCTGGCCAGCGGGGCAGGTGCCGCAGTCCAGGGTACCGCCACAATTGTCACCGATTGACCCGCAGTAGCGGCCAGTGGCAGTCGTACACCCAACCGGAACACAGGGCGCTTTGTCCGCCGGGACAAGGGCATCGAGGTTGAAAAGAGAGGTTCCGCTGTCGAGGCTGGATATCGGGCTTGGCTCTGCCGCATCTGGCTTGCCAGTCGGTGAACTGGCTGCAACGGTGGCATTGGAGCAGCCGGCTGCCAGTGCCACGGCGAGCAGCCAGAGAATCGTCAGAAGTCGCATCCACACCGCCTCACCCAAGTGAGTGCCCGCGGCAGTCCGGGTTTTCGCCAGCGAGTGGCTGGGGCCTGAACTCCATGCGTTGGCCCGATGAATCCACAGCCCGGACTCCCCGAGTCTGGCGCTGCCGGCCAGCATGAGAAGGATTCGCCGGCGAGCCGCGAGTCGGCAGACCCTTTTCGTCCCATCGGGTCCCCTCTAGGGGAATCAGCGCCCGGGGCAGTCTCCTCAATGTTGGCACCATCAGTGACGAACACACGAAGAACACGCGCGATGCAGATGGGAAGAATCCTCAGCCTCGCCACCTTGGCCGTGATCCTGCTCGGTGAAGGTCGGGCCGCGACAGCCACGACCTATATCTTCGCGACCTTCAAGGGCGACGACGCCGCGGGCATGAAGCTGTCCATCTATACGTCGACCGACTCGATCAACTTCACGCTCCTGTCCGACACCGGGTTTGGCGGCAACACCAGCTACATACGCGATCCCAGCATCATGAAATACACCGATGGGAAGTACTACATCGCGTACACCGATCCGATGAGCGCCAGCTGCTGCAACCCCGAGGACCATTTCGGCATCGCGGTCAGCGCAGATCTGATTCACTGGACCGACCTGACCACCGTGAAAGCAGGCGTGCCGAGCGTGTCGCGCACCTGGGCGCCGGAATGGTACATCGAGGCCGGGGTGGTCCGGATCATCGCCAATATCGACACGGGGAACCAACTTCCCGATTTTCAACCGTATGCCTTCACCGCCCAGAACAGCACATTGACATCGTGGAGTGGGCCGACAGCGCTTGGCATCGGCGCGGACTACATCGATACCTTCGTCGCCAAGCTGGGCACCACCTATCACGCCTTCATCAAGAGCGAGACCACACGATATCTGGAGCACGCAACCGCCCCGAGCCTCACCGGCCCCTGGACCTTCGTGGGCAAGGACAACTGGGCTGGATGGGGGTCCGGACTGGAAGGACCGGCTATCGTTCAGCTGGACGACGGGAAGTACAGAATGTACGTGGACCCGCAGTCAGGGGGAACCCCGTACCAGTACATGACCAGCTCGGATCTGAACACGTGGTCGGCGAAAGCGAGCATACCGGGCGCCGCAGGGACGGTCCTCAGGCATGGCACTGTCATACGAGACGAGGTGGCCCCTGGATTGACGGGTACGGGTGGCACCGCAGGGATCGGCGGCTCCACGGGCACCGGGGGCGCTACCGGCACGGGCGGCTCCGCGGGGACAGGTGGTTTCGCAGGAAGCGGCGGCTCCTCGGCTGCCGGCGGTTCAACTGCGAGGGGCGGCTCCACGGGCACCGGGGGCTCCACCAACAGCGGCGGTACAACGAAGTCGGGCGGCTCGACAGCGAATGGCGGCTCGACGGCCACAGGCGGCTCGTCTGCGATTGGCGGTTCGACGGCCACGGGCGGTTCGACGGGCACGCTAGACGCAGGCGGCGGTGCCGGTGGTGGAGCCGGAACAAGCGCGCCCGCCACCGGCGGACGCGGCGGATCGGGTTCGGGCGGGGTGACGGCCAGCGGTGGCAGCGCCGCAATCGTCGACGCGGGCATCGCTGCAGGCGGATCGACCAGCGCCGGAGGCTCGACCGGTGGTGGGGGCGGAGCCGCCACGCCGGATGCCGGGCCCTTGACCGGCGGAACTTCCGGAACCGGCGGTGCGAGCACTGTCAACCTCGGGGGTTCGGGTGGCACTGGGACCACGGCCAGCACCAGTGCCAACGGCGGGGCCAGCGGATTGGGAAGTGTGCCGGACGCGGCAGTGCGCGAGGCCACGAATTCGTCGGGTTGTAGCTGCTCGCTCAACGGCAGGTGGTCAGCAACGCCAACGTCGGTTTGGTTGGCGCTCGGTCTGGTCGCGTTGGTCTTGACCACCCGTCGGCGGCGGAAGCGCGGATAGCGCCATTTTCGGGACTGGCTGCAACTGCTGCAGGCGTGATTTCAAACACCGCGCAGGGCAACGCCTTGGCGCCGGTGGTTGGTTCTGGCCAGTACGTCTTCGCCGCACCATGAGTAGCGTGGTCCATCAACCGGGGCCGGCTACTCTGGTTTCGTCGTCGGATTTTTGAACCCGATTCGACGGTGGAGTGCCCCCTGTTGTTGCTGTAGCGACCGTCAAGCAGCACGGAAGACGACATGCACACACACCTATCCAAGCGATTCTCGACCAGTGGTGACGTCTCGGGCCGAGTTTGCCGGGCGTCATTGGCAGAAGCCACCGGCCTGGCCCTGCTCTTGCTGGCATCGGCCGGCTGCGGAACCGGCAGTTCCAGTGCGGCTGCTGATGCCGCAACAGAGAACACGGGCGCCGCTGGAAAGAGCGGCGGCTCGGCCGGGCAGGGAGGCGGTACGGGTGCCACCTCTGGCCTCGGTGGCAGCACGGACACGGCGCGCGCAGGCGGTACCAGCGCAGCGGGAGGAGTTGGGGGCTCGACCACAGGCGCAGGCGGGTCCAGCGCAGCAGGTAGTCAAACCGGTGCTGACGGCGGTGCAAGCGTCGGAGGTGGGACGAGTGCCGGGGGCGGGGCAAGCGCAAGCGGTGGCGCGGGAGCAGGTGGCAGTGCGACGATCGGCGGTGGGGCTGGTGCAGGTGGCAAGGCGGGCGTAGGCGGGGCCAGCGCGGCAGGCGGTCAGACCGGGACAGGCGGGGGCGTGGCTGGCTCAGCAGGCACGAGCGCCAGAGGCGGGTCGAGCGGCGGTGCAGGTGCCGTGGCCGGCGGGGGGAGCACAGCAGGCGCAGGAAGCAAGGCTGGCGCAAGCGGCGGTGCGGGAACAGGCGGCTCGGGCGGCGGCGCAGGAACAAGTGGCTCGGGCGGTGCGCTGCCCGCGAGCAATCGCCAGGCGATCAACTTCAATCAGTCGTGGAAATTCAAGCTCGGCGACTACAACGGCGCGCAGACGAATAGCTACGATGATTCGTCGTGGTCCGCGGTCGGGCTGCCGCACTCGTTCAGTTTGCCGTATTTCCTATCGTCGAAGTTCTACGTCGGCTACGGCTGGTATCGAAAGCATTTCACCGTTCCCGCGGAATGGTCAGGCAAGCGGGTGTTTCTGGAATTCGAGGGCGCGTTTCAAGACGCCCAGGTCTTCGTGAACGGAAAGTCGATCGGCAAACACCAGGGTGGCTACACCGGGTTCTCGCTTGACGCCACCAGCGCCGTCGTCACCGGGGACAACGTGGTGGCGGTGCAGTTGAACAACAACTGGAACGCGCAGCTGGCGCCGCGCGCGGGTGACCACACCTTCAGCGGCGGGCTGTACCGCGATGTGAACCTGGTGGTGACCGATCCCCTGCACGTCACCTGGTACGGCACCTTTGTGACGACACCGACCATCTCGGCGTCCTCAGCCACGGTCAACATCAAGACGGAGATCCGCAACGACAATGCGGCCAGCAAGAATTGTGCGTTGAAGACTGACATCGTGGACACCAAGGGTGTGACCGTGGCCACGGTGTCTTCCACGCAGACAGTCCCGGCGAACAGCACCGTCACGGTTGACCAGACCACGCCAGCGATTGCCAATCCTTCGCTCTGGCACCCCGATCATCCGACGCTTTACCGAGCGGTCAGCACGATTTCCGATGGCGCGAGCAACCTAGACAGCTTCACGACGACGTTTGGCTTCCGATGGATCAATTGGTCGGCTAGCAGCGGGTTCTCAATAAACGGCTCGCACCTCTACCTTCACGGCGCGGATGTTCACCAGGATCACGCGGGCTGGGGCGACGGCGTGACCAATTCCGGGTTCTTCCGTGACGTGAAGATGGTCAAGGACGCTGGCCTCAACTTCATTCGCGGTTCGCACTATCCCAAGGATCCAGCCTTTGGCGATGCCTGCGATCAGCTTGGTGTGCTCTTCTGGTCAGAGAACTGCTTCTGGGGCTATGGCGGCGCGACCGGCGAGGGTTCCTGGAACACGGCCGGCGCCTATCCCAACAATGCCGGCGATCAGGCGGCATTTGACACCAGCGTGACCGACAGCCTAACCGCCATGATCCGCGTGCATCGGAATCATCCAAGCATTATCGCGTGGAGCATGAGCAACGAGCCGTTCTTCACCGCCGACGCCACCAAGCCAAAGATGAGTGCGCTGCTGACCAAAGAGGTCACGTTGGTGCACCAGCTCGACCCGACCCGACCGGCGGGCATCGGCGGGGCGCAGCGCCCGCAAGGCAGCTCGCGCATTGACAAGCTGGGCGACGTGGCCGGCTACAACGGTGATGGCGCGACCCTGTCTGACTTCCAGAATCCGGGCATCCCAAGCGTGGTAACCGAATACGGCAGCGTGGCCTCCACCCGCCCGGGCGCCTACGATCCCGGTTGGGGCAATTTGAGTGCCACGCTGACCAATGGAGCGCCCACCGAATATGCGTGGCGCAGCGGCCAGGCTCTCTGGTGTGCGTTCGATCACGGCAGCGTGGGCAGTACCAAGCTGGAGACGATGGGCATCGTGGATTACTTCCGGCTGCCCAAGCGGGCCTGGTACTGGTATCGCAACGCCTACGCCAGTGTTCCGCCGCCGAGTTGGCCGGCCAGTGGTACGGCGGCGGCTTTGCAACTCACGGCTGACAAGACCAGTCTCTCGGCCGTGGACGGCACTGACGACGCGCAGTTGATCGTCACCGTCCTGGATAGCAAGGGCAACGCGATCAGCAACAACGTTCCTGTCACCCTGTCCATTACGTCGGGCCCGGGCGAATTTCCGACCGGAACCAGCATCACGTTCACGCCGTCAGGAAGCAGCGATCAGTCGGACATCGCCATCCTCGACGGCAAGGCCGCCATCGAATTCCGTAGCTACTATTCCGGCACCAGCGTCATCAAGGCGACCTCGTCCGGTCTGACTGCCGCAACGATCACCATTACCTCGCAGGGCAGCCCGGCCTGGGTTGAGGGCGTCAGCCCGCCGACTGCGGCGCGACCCTACGTTCGCTACACGAGCGGAGGAAGTGCGGGCACCAGCCAAACCCTGGCCCTGAACCGTCCCACCAGCGCGAGCAGCAGTGCTGGTACTGCGGGCAATGGCAACGATGGCGACACCACAACGTCCTGGCAGGCGGCGACCACCGACACGAATCCCTGGTGGAGCGTGTCTTTGGAAAGCACATACACGGTCAGCTCGGTGCAGCTTACGTTCCCCACTGCGGCCAACTATCGCTACACCATTGATGTGTCCCCGGATGGCACCCAGTGGACCACCAAGGTCGATCAAAGCCAAAACACCAGCACCGCCCAGACCCGGACTGCCACGACCAGTTTCGGCGCCGGCATCGGGTTCGTGCGCGTGAGCTTCACAGGGCAGCCTGCCGGGCTGGCGGAGGTCGCGGTTAGCGGCGCGCCGTGATGGGCGGTGAGCAACAGAAGACACGGGAGACACACCACGTGACGATACAGCGACAAAGAACTCGCCATGCTCAGCCAGCTCAAGTCGTCGTCTTGGCGCTGCCCCTGCTGCTCGTATCGACGAGGTCATCGGCCCAGACGCTGACCATGCAGGAGCTGCTCAGCAACCACATCGATCAGCGCTTTGGCATGTTCATCCACTACAACATGAACACGTACTACTACGGCTGGGGCGAGAAACGGGTCGACCCCAAGACTTTTGCGCCCCCGAGTGGCGATTGCCACACCTTCACCGATCAGTGGGCCAAGGCGGCCAAGTCGGCGGGCATGAAGTTCGGAATTCTCACCACCAAGCACCATGATGGATTCGCCATATGGCCCTCCAAGGCAACGCCGCCGTCATCGTCGCCCTCCGCCGTTCCCTATACCATCGCGCAGAGTGCGGTCCCGACCATGGATGTAGTCAAGTGCTACGTCGATTCTTTCCGCGCCCAGGGGCTCGACCCCAACCTCTATTTCTCGATCTGGGATCCCAACAATGGCATTGGGTCGGTGGCGGGACACAACACCGACCCAGGCGCGGTCGACTGGAACGTGGTCGGGCCCTACATAACGACTCAGATCACGGAACTTCTGACCAATTACGGCAACATCCCGGTGCTTGTGTTCGACGGCTATGCCTGGCTCACCGGGCACCAACAGATTCCCTACCAGAAGATACGGGCCCTGGTTCGCGCGCTACAGCCGAATACCATCATCGTGGATCACAACGGTGGGGTGCCTTGGGAGGTCGACGTCGAGTATTTCGAGGAGCCACTGGGCGTGACGGTGCCCTCTGGAAACGTCATTGCTGGTGCGCAAGGACAGACTATTGCCAAGGACAAGAACTGGTTCTGGAGGAGCACCCAAGCCGCGGCTGGCTATCTGTCGGCCTCAAGCATAGCCAGCGAAATCAAGGGCACCGAATCCAACTACACCAACTTCATCCTTGATTGCCCGCCCAATCTGCAAGGATTGCTCGAAGACCCGGTGGTCACTGCTCTCGGCCAGGTGTCGCAGTACTGGACGCCGAACGCGTCGCGCGCTCCCTTGCCGCAACAGCTGCCCAAGATCGAGGTCCCGTTGACCCCGGTGTCGGCCACTGCGACCAGCGGCGACGCGGCCCTTGCGATTGACGGCTACAACGACTCAATCAAGGGCGTAAACAATACGATGCACAGCAATAAGGGAGAGAGCCTGTGGATTTCTACCGGCGCCCTGCCCCAGTCGATAACGCTCAATTTCGGCCAGAGTTACGACAAAATCGACATGCTGGAGTATCTGCCTCAGCGCCACACCGGGACGACAGCCGGGAACATCACGTCGTACAAGGTATCCGTGAGCAAGGACAATGTGACCTTCACCCAGGTGGCCACCGGAACCTGGCCGGCAGACCCCGCCTACCACGGCTTGCTGTGCCCGCAGCGGGTGCAGTTTCCCGCCCAGACAGCGCAATACGTGCGACTGGAGGCCGATGCGGTCAGTGGCGGTGGGACCAGCGCGATCGTCGGCGAAATTGCGGTCGGATCTTCCGGCACGACGGCATCGACCGGGGATGGCGGCGTGGGCGGCAGCGGCGGCAACAGCGGCACGGGCGGATCCGGTGGTGGCGACGGCGCGGTTGGTGGAGCCGGTGGAAGCGCGACTGGCGGCGTGGGCGGCCGTGGTGATGCCGGTGGTGCCGTCGGAGGCGGGTCCATGACTGGCGGCACGGGTGGTCGTGGTGGTGCGGCTGGCGGAGTCGGTGGAAGTGCCACGAACGGCGCGCGTGGTGGTGCCAGTGGAGGGGCGGCCGTGACAGGCGGTGCGGGTGGTGTCGCTGGCGGAGTCGGTGGAGGCGCGGCCAGTGCGGGTGGATCCGGAGGAACTGGCATGGGCGGGGCGACGGGCGGCAGCTCTGCAAATGTGGACGCAGGCGCCAGCACAGGTGGATCCACGGGCGTTGCTGGCACCACCGGTGGCAGGAGTGCTTCCATGACGCCGGATGCGGGGATTTCGACAGGTGGCACTTCCGGCAAAGCTGATGCAGAAACCGTCGGCACTGACGGCTCGAGCGCCGCACCCGCGGGAGCCGGGGGCAGCAGCAACGCCGCCGGCGGGACCACCGGAACGGTGGCTGCGCTGGACGCGGGAGCCGGATCGCAAGGGCCCGCGAGTGCGTCAGGTTGTAGCTGTGCGCTCGGCGGCAGGTCATCGTCAGCGCCGACATCATCGTTGGCATGGCTATCGTTCGGCCTGGGCGCATTGATGCTGAGGGCCCGTCGGCGCACGCGAAAAGAGCGCAGGACCAGAACGCAGATTCGCTAACCCCGGATTATCGCTGGTCACTCTGGAAGCCTTTGCCTGACGCGCCTCTAGCGCGCCCCCACATGAACGATGCGGGCCAGTTGACCGGGCCCAGGGCCAGTTGACATAGTACGCGTACTCGGACAGATCTGGACGAGATGCAGCAGGGAGAAGATCCGGCTTGTCTCACCTACGCTCAACAAGCCGCCAGGTGATTTACGTGAAAAGGCTCCGTTCCTCCGTCGTAGAGAGTGCGCTCTACTGCCTCCTGTTTGTCGCGGCCGTTTTCTACGTCGAGGCAAGGATCAGGCCGCAGGTTCTGTACCAATGGAATCCCGAGCTGTTTCTGAAAACCTTCAGCTTCTTTCGCGATATCGCACTGCTGCCCGGTGGAGTGACGACGTACGCGGACAAGTTCCTCTTTCAGCTCAACGCGCTTCCCTGGTTGGGCGCGCTATCGACCGTCTTCCTTGCATTCCTGGCCGGCCTCTTTGCGAACAGGATCTATTCGGCGCTGGCCGGCGGGCGTTTCTCCCTCTTCATCGTTGTCCCGCTCTTCTTCGTGCTCTGCACCCTCAACCAATTCCGGATCATTCCTCAGACCAAACTGCTTCTCGCGCTCGGGGCTGCAGATGTCTTCATCCGCCTGCCAGCAAGGAATGCGTTTCTCAGAGCCTCGGCCTTTCTTGTTACCTCATGCTTCTTCATCCTTATAGTGCACGACCTCTATTGGCTTTTCGCCGCGCTATGCATGATTTCTGAGATTCTTCGCCGCGAGGATCGGTGGGTCGGGGCTTTGTATGCGGCTTTGGCCACTGTCATTCTATTGATCGACCAACGCTATCTCTACCTTTTGCGTCCGAGGGTCCAATCCCCTGGTACCGCCTTTGTTGCTGCGATCCACCGCGGTTCGTCCATCGAGGTGGTCGTCTTCGTAGGTCTAGAGCTGCTCGCCCTTGCCGTGGCCCGCAAGAAGAGATCGCTCTCCGGCCTTGCTCTGCTGCCGATTCTGGCCGCCGGCTACGCCGAGTTGCAGACCTGGCTGCCGAGTTCCAAGGCCCTATTCGGGCTGCTTCTCGGCGCGCCGCTGCTATCGGTTCTCCTCTCCGGTCGGCGGAGGCCCAAACCGATACGGTGGCCTGGCTGGACAGGGACGGCATCGATCGCCTCCTTGTCCCTTCTCGGCGCGATGACGGTAGGCCTGACGTTCAACGGGTATTGGAGTTCCGTCCTGAGGCTCAACTTCTACTCTGCCACGCAACAGTGGCCCGCCATCTTGCGGGAGGTACAGGAACCGACGCTCGCCGATGCCTCGCCCATATTGGTATCGCCGTTCATACTCGAAGCCCTACACCACACGGGAGGGTTGCCGGACGAGCTCTTCAAGTACCGGCAACTCTATCCGCCCTACGCCGCGAATGTGACCCCGGAGACGCTTCGTGAGGATCTGGAGCAAGGGAAATACATGGTCAACCTGCAGCAGAATGCCCGGGTGTGCTTCGAACTCGGACTGATCAACTACGCGGAGCTTACGGCATACGATGTGATGGAATATCGGAGCGACCTGCTTTCCTCCTATCAACTAATCGCCCTCGTCTACTTGTTGAAGGGCAATCATGAGGCCAGCCGCCCTTTCCTTGCGAAGATAAAGCAGAATCTACTGTCAAGCGCGTGGGCCGACCGGTACCTAGCCTATGTCGAGGACCCGAAAAGGATGGAGGGCGACGAGTATTTGATGTCGATCAAATCGCGCATGCTCTTGACCGACGATCCCGTGGATGGGTTGATGCGACGACCTCCCTTTTCCGAGGTTGCACTTCGGCTGGTTGCGCATAGTCCGGGAAACGAAATGGCGCGCGAATACCTGATGTCCTCGTATCTGCTGAACGGACAAATCGCCAGGATATACGAGGCCTTCTTTCAGGAAAATGGTTCGGTGGCGCCGCTGGGTGGCACCGCAATCCCGCGCGTCTGTGAAGAGGCCGCGCTGATGTATCTGGCCGCTACCGGGCAAGGCCTATCACCGGCGGCCAGCCAGCGAATACACGAGACGACTATTCGCGATTTCATGGAGTACTCGGACATCTTGCGCCAACGCGCTGCCGGCTATCCGGTGAACACCAGTGCGTATACAGGCAAGTTCGGCACCACCTATCTCTATTATTACACGTGCCTTACAGACCAAAGCCTTGCAAACCAAAGGCAATCATGGACGTATACCATCGATGCAATCCAGTAGTGGTCGCGGCGTGCCTGGTTGCGCTGTCGGCAGCGGGCATCTCGTGCACGGGCTTCGATGAGCGTTCGGCTGTTCCGACAGGGATGCTTCCGACGATCCGTCCGGACTATTCAAACAGCGTCATTCCGCCCAACATCGCGCCGCTGAACTTCACCATTCGCGACTCCGGTGAGAGGTTCGCGGTGGTGATCGGCTCGGTCAAAGGGCCGAGCATTTCCCTCGTGAGCGCATCGGCTGAGATTAGCATTCCTCGGCGGAAATGGCGCCGGCTCCTGGAGCAGAACGCGGGAAGCGAACTGAGCTTCCATATCTACGTCGAACGAAAGGGACGCTGGTACTCCTTCCTTCCCATTGCAAACAGGATCGCACCTGAACGGATCGATCGCTACCTTACGTATCGGGTGACGTACCCGCAGTTTTACATGAAGAACAGGTTGGAGATACGGCAACGCGACGTGGAATCGTTTGATGAGGAGCTCATCCTTTCACCCAAGGATGGCTGTTTCAATTGCCACACCTTCTATCGCCATTCGACCGAGAAGTTTCTCTTTCAGGCACGCTTCCACGGCAAGAACTACATGGTGGTCCACGATCGGGGAAGGACGTCACTCATTACGCCGACTCTCAGAAGGCCGGGGTCGGCGTATGCGTCCTGGCACCCGAACGGCAATCTGGTGGCGCTCGCCATGGATGGCAAGGTGTCGGTGTTCCCTTTCGTGGCCGGAAGGGGTGCCGAGGAGGTGCTTGAATATACGGATTTGGACGGCGATCTGGGGGTGTATGACATCCGGAGCAATACCGTATCCACGACGCCGGCCATTTCGCGAATAGACAGGATGGAGACCCAGCCCGCGTGGTCTCCCGATGGGAAGTACCTCTATTTCGTGAGCTGCCCGGTCGTCCCGAAGGAAGAGTTTACGAAGGTGCAATACGATCTCCAGCGCATCGGCTACGACGCCGACCGCAATACCTGGGGCGAGGTGGAAACGCTGGTCTCGGCCAGAGAAGCAGGAAGGGGGTGCACGTTTCCGGCAGTGTCGCCGGATGGAAGATTTCTTCTCTTCTCGATGACTGACCGTGGATCGTTTTCGATCATCCGGCAAGGCACCGATCTATATCTGATGGATCTCGGAAAGAAGAGCTACAGAAAACTGGAGATCAACAGCGATCATGCGGATTCCTATCACGCCTGGTCGAGCAACAGTAGATGGATCGTCTTTACCAGTAAACGAAACGAGGGCATCTTTGGGAAGCTGTTTTTTAGCTACATAGAGGGCGACGGCACTGCGCACAAGCCGATGGTTCTTCCGCAGCAGGACCCCCGCTTCTATGAGGAGTTTACGAAGAGCTTCCAACGTGCTGAATTCACCACGGAGCCTTTCAGGGTCAGCCTTGCAGATCTCAACCAAATCGTTGGTGACACCGACAAGGTTATTACCGCGGTATACGAGGGCGAGAGGCTATAGGAATCAATTGCCGCCGACAGGGAGCATGAACTTCTCGCGGGCGGCGGCGTGGGTTGGTCTATTTCACGTACATGTCGGGAACAGGCGGATTGGCCATGCCGGCGCCGATGTGGAACCCTGTGTGGGGCGGCTGGTTGTAGCTTGCATTCTCAAACGCGACCTGCGCCCGGTAGGTCGGATCGTGCATGAGCGTGTAGATGCGGCGCTTGGTCACCTCCGTCGTTGTGTACACACGCAGGGCCGTGTTGGCCGTCTCGCGCAGCACAAGTTCCTCGCGCCAGTCGCCCAGCAGGTCGGCGGTGAGCGTCGGGGTGCTCTTCGTGCCGTTGCACGACGCGGTTCCGGTCGCGTTCAGCAGAGTTCCGCCGCCTGACTTGGTAATCGATGTACCGTTTTCGATCTCACGCGCCTCATCGGCATCCCAGTAGATGAGGAAGTTGCTTCCGGCATTGCCGCTCGAGGCGGCACCGGTGCCGCAATTGACGTTGCCACCCACTGAAGCGGAACACGTTGCGCCAGTGAGGTCACTCATGGAGACATACTCGGCGACGCCACGACCGGTGTCAGTGCCGGGTTGTGTTACGTTGAAGTAGTACTTGCAAGTGGCACCGTCATGGCAATCCATACCCCCGGCGCCCTCGTGAACCGAGAACACCGAGATGCCCTTACCGACTACCAGTTCTCCCACGTGCATGGCATCACCGTGGCCGATCCCGTCCGTGCACTTCATAGTTCCGTCGCTTCCGACGGTCAGCGGGCCGGTGATGATCTCCTGCGCAAGGTCGCCGTCCACGTCAGCCGCCATGCATGAGTGGTCGCCCTGGCCTTTGGCTGCCGAATTCCCAGCTCCATTGCTGTCGAAAGTCCAAACCTTGGTCAACGCCCCATCCCGCCAGTTGTACGCGGACACCGTCAGACGGGTGTAGTACCCGCGCTGCTGGATGATGCTCGGCCGCCCAGTGGCGGTCTTGCCGGTGCCGGTGTCGCTCACGTAGGCAATTCCGCCGTTGTAGCGGTCCAGCCGGTTGCCGTAGGTGTCGCCCCAATCTCCTACGTTTCCGCGGGGCACGGGATAGGCCACCGTCGCCAGTTCCTTGCCGGTGTCTCCGGCGAACACGGTCAGGTACTCGGGCCCGGTCAGAATGTAACCGGTTGCATTGCGGTAGTCAGCGCTGTCATCGTCGGTCGCAGCGGGTCCCGTGCTCAGATACGTGCCGGTTCCGTCCTTGGTCCCAGGTGCGGTCTTGCAAGAGAATTCCGCCTTGCCGTCGCCGTCGAAGTCGCCCACCGACATCTGCGTGTAGTGCGCCCCAGAGCGAATGTTGGGACCCAGGTTGAGCATCCAGAGCTGCTTGCCAGCCAACGTGTATCCAGCGATATAGACGGGGTCAGTGACGCCTGATTGGGAATTGTCTTTCGTGCTTCCCTCCCATTTCAGCACGATGTCGAGTTTGCCGTCGCCATCGAGATCCCCTGCGGCTGCGTCGTTCGCGTTGTACTGTGATGCCGGCTTGGTCAGCGGGATGCTCGTATATTGCTGCCCCCAGGCCATGACCGCAGTGGACTGCGGCCCCTCGGTCCCCTTGATAACCGCGCTCACCGTGTATTTTGAACTGGTGGTGCCGGCTGCGTCCAGGTAGTTGGTGCTATCAGTGACGTTTGCGAGCTTGGCGCCGTCCTTGTAGAGGTTGTACGAAGTATCACTGTCCGTTCCAGTGTACTCGTAGCCGAACATGCGCCAGCCAACATAGACGCCGCCGGAAACCTTCACTGCGACCACCCCGCGATCCAAGTTCTCCATCTGGTAATGCCCGGTTCCCGGGACTACCGGCTTGGTTGTTGGGGGCGTCGTTCCACCGGTTGGCGGGACGCCACCTGTGCTCGTCGTGCCGCCGCTAGCGGTCGTGCCGCCGCCAGCGGTCGTGCCGCCGGCCCTGCCGCCGCTAGCGGTCGTGCCGCCGGCCCTGCCGCCGCTAGCGGTCGTGCCGCCGGCCCTGCCGCCGCTGCTGGTGCTGCCGCCAGTTACGGGTTGCGTCGTGGACGAGGTCTGGCCGCCGGTTGCAGGCGGGGTCGTAGTCGTGGACGAGGTCTGGCCGCCGGTTGCAGGCGGGGTCGTGGTCGCGGTCGTGGTTTGACCGCCGGTTGCAGGCGGGGTCGTAGTCGTGGACGAGGTCTGGCCGCCGGTTGCAGGCGGGGTCGTGGTCGAGGTCGAGGTCTGGCCGCCGGTTACCGGCTGGGTCGAGGTCTGGCCGCCGGTTGCAGACGGGGTCGTGGTCGAGATCTGGCCACCAGTTGCTGGCTTGCCGCCGGTTGCCGGCGAGGTGGAGCCCCCGCCGGACGAGTCGCAGCCTTGAAGCAAGGTCACGGTGCCGGCAAGGAACAGAGAGAGAAGGCTTCTTGCTAGAATCTGGGTCGCTTTCCGAATTCTGGTTCGCATCGCATCCTCCGTTATGGCCGTTGTCGCATCCACGAGGATGCGCGATTCCGATGTCAAACAGTGCCCAATCGCTCGTCTCCGAACGCTTGCGCGAACTATAGAGGGATAGGGCCATCCGAAAATGGGTCTAGAAATCGCACGCGCAGTTAGTTGAACCCGAATTGCCCTTGATCTCGCCCCTGTAGGCAAGACAGCAACTCGACGAAGCGCGCCGCGCCAGCAGGCTGCGTACGACCCATTTCTGTAGGAGCCAATTCCATGCGAACTCGAAGAACGGTGAACAGAGGTCCGTCTGTGAAGACATTCAAGCGTGTCTTGTCCGTCCTGATTGGCTTGGCGTGCCTGTCCATCAGCACGTCAGTCATGGCCGCTGTCACCTTGCCCAGCCTGTTCAGCGATCACATGGTCGCGCAACGCAATATGGAGGTGCCAGTGTGGGGCACGGACACCGCCAACCAAAGCGTCACCGTGAAGCTCGGCACCCAGCAAGCCACGGGCACGGCAGGAGCCGACGGGAAATGGACGGTACGCCTGCCTGCCCAAGACGCCGGGGGACCATTTTCCATGACCGTGACAGGCTCGTCAACCGTCACTGTGGCAGACGTCTATGTCGGCGAGGTCTGGATCGGATCCGGACAGTCCAACATGGACTACCGGGTTCACTGCACATTCGGGGCGCCCTGCGGGTTGAACAATGAAGCCCAGGAAATCGCCGCTGCCAACTACCCGCTTATCCGCTCGGCAAATATCCCCTGGAACCCGTCTGCCACGCCGCTGGCCACCTCAACCATCAAGACCACATGGATGGTGTGTTCGCCTTCGACGGTCGCGAACTTCTCCGCGGCTGGCTATTTCTTCGCGCGAGAACTGGCCAAGGCGCTGCCCGGCGTGGCCATCGGCATCATCCACGCCTCCTTCGGCGCCAGTTGTCTTCAGTGCTGGATGTCCAAAGAGTCGCTCCAGGCCATCCCATCAGTGGCCACCCTGCTTGCCCAGTTCGAGGCGAGTCCCAACTACACGAACCAGCACAATCCCTATATTTGCTACAACGGCCAGATTGCGCCCCTAATTCCGTACGCCATCCGCGGCGTCATCTGGTATCAGGGTGAGTCGGTGACATGGGGCGGAGACACCTACCGGGATCTTCAGGTTGGACAAGTCACTTCCTGGCGCAAGGCCTGGGGACAGGACTTCACGTTCCTGATTGTCCAACTCCCGAATTACAACGTTTCCAGTTCGGGTTGGCCGGTTTTGCGCGAAGCACAGTTGCAAACGACCCAGATTGTTCCCAATACCGGCATTGCCGTTACGATTGACATCGGCGACGAGACCTATGTGCATCCCCCGGACAAGCAGGATGTGGGTCTGCGTCTGGGTTTGCTGGCCGAGGCAATCACCTACGGGCAAGACGTTGCCGACTACGGGCCGCTCTACGATCACATGGCCATCGAAGGCAGCTCCATACGCCTCTATTTCACCCACACCGAGGCCGGCATGGCTTTCAAGGGAGGCACCGCCACCGGGTTCGAGATTGCGGGCGCCAATGGCACGTACTCGACTGCGACGGCGGTCATTCAGCCCGATTCGACCATTTTGGTTTCCAGCCCCTCGGTCACGGCGCCGAAGAATGCGCGCTATTGCTGGGCTGGCTACCCGACCGCGAGCCTCTTCAGCCAGGGCACCCCGGCGCTTCCCGCGTCG
>Ga0182021_10003662_pt1 | contig 18097 bp, 14 predicted proteins | sample 612E3MmetaG_FD_120493 | JGI IMG/M metagenome (GOLD analysis project Ga0182021, IMG submission 120493) | Permafrost microbial communities from Stordalen Mire, Sweden - 612E3M metaG (Illumina Assembly) | ecosystem: Environmental > Terrestrial > Soil > Wetlands > Permafrost | place: Sweden... | reverse complement strand
GGGCAAATTCTTAAGCGTGGACCGGCCGCATGCCGGAATCCTCATGCTTTCAATATGCCTGTGGAGTTCGTCTTACCGGACCACTCGCCTAAGGCATCGCAACGCAACTGGCCAGAATCTGGTCCGTTAGGAAAATGGCGGAGAGCGGGCGATTTTAACAAGAACGTAAATGGCGCTAATACCTTTCAGCTATCCGTCCGAGCCCACTGGCAATGAGAGTCTGAGGAGGCGTCGCTTGGGTTGCAGGTTTTGAACGGTGGTCGGAGCAGAGGCACGCGCCATGCGGAAGACGCCAAAAAGCGCCGCCAGGAGCCAGAGGTCATGCCCAATACGGCCCGTGCGGATTCCACACGGTGGAATGGTGAGGATGCCTATGTTGTAGAATGTGCGGCTTCTCCAGACCGTGCTCCAGCATGAGGGCTTCGTCGCTGAGCAATTCCACCGTGGAACCGTCCGCGATCACCCGTCCGCCGTCCAGAATGATGGAGCGCGGGCAAAGCTCGACCACCAACTCCAGGTCGTGGGAAGCCACCAGCTTGGTGCTGGGCAGATCGCAAAGCAGGCTGATCAACTCCCGCCGTCCGCGCGGATCCAGTCCGCTGCTGGGTTCATCCAACACCAGAATGGACGGATCGTAGGCGAGCAACCCCGCCAGACAGACTCGGCGCTTTTCCCCCTGGCTCAGATGATGCGGGGCGCGCTTGCCGTGCCGGGGCAACCCCACCCGGGCCAGCACGCTCGCCACGCGTTCCCGCAACGCCGGCCCATCGAGCCCCATCTGCTGTGGGGCAAAGGCCACGTCCTCCTCCACGCAGGAGCAAAAAAGCTGATCGTCGGGGTCCTGAAAGAGCAGCCCCACTTGCTGGCGTACGCGGTCCAGATTATCCCGGCCGACCGCCTCCCCATGGATCAATACCTGCGGCTCAAGAAACTTTTCCGGCAAGATCCCGTTGAGGTGCAACAGCAGGGTGGATTTACCCGACCCATTTGCTCCGAGCAGCGCCACACACTCGCCGGGCGCAATGGAGAAACTCACGTCGTCCAAGGCCTGCGTGCCGTCGGGATACCGGTAGCTCAGTCGGACAAGTTCTATCGTAGGTTTCATTTCCATGCTGGCGGGCAGGTCTAGGCGGGGCGCACGCCACACCCAAGCACATTTCGTCGGCCGGGCAAAAACGGAAGCAACGGCCGTCGATGGTTGGTGCCGTATCGCGGCCAAAGACGATCAGTCCGCAGGGACGGAGCCGAGGACACGGCCAGCAGCAGAGCGGAACCCCAAGCGACGATGCGAACGGAAAATGTTCCAAGTTCGGGATTGCATTTCATAAGTCATTTCGCACGGTATCGCGTATTACGTTTTCTTATTTCGTATTATCCTTGGCGTTTGTCAATCCATTCACCAAGTCGCCCAACAACCCAACAACATTACCACTCCATGTCAGTTTCTCGCCTGGTCTCTTCCGGACGCCGCCAGCACGTCGTGGCGGCGCCCCCAAACCCATCGATTTGTTTACACGGTCATACCATGCCAGCCATTCGTGTTATTTCGCGCGTTCGTGCGCGGTTTCTTCTCTCCGTTTTAATTGCCTGCACCGTCACGGCGGCGCGGGCCCAGACCAATGCCGCGCCGCCAAACGTTGGCGTTTCCCCGGCCAGCGCCGGGGCGGTTCCGGCTTCAGACGGCGTAATCGCCCTCGATAAAATCATCGTCAAGGGCGAGGCCATGCGCGGCACCAATGCCCCGTTTTCTGTCGATGCCTTCACCGCTAGCAACCTGCGCGATCTTTATGCGACGCACCCGCAGGATCTCTTCGAGCAGGTCGCGGGCATGAACGTCCGCTTCTACGGTCTGTCCGGTGTCGCCAATGTTTTTGTGATGCGCGGCTTCGGCGGCGGCGGCCACGGCGGCGATGTCGGATTCGTGCTCGACGGCATCCCGCTCAACGAGGCGATGTCGCACGACGACGGATATTTCGACCTGAACATCATCGTGCCGCTCGAAATCGGCGCGACGACGATCTATAAGGGTCCAGTGTCCGCGTTGTATGGTAACTTCAACCGAGCCGGATTGATCGCGATCGAGACTCGCAAAGGAGGCAGCTACGGCAACGTCGATAGCAGCGCCGGTTCCGACAAAACTTTCGACACGCAATTCGCCTTCGGGCGACCGGTCGGCGAGCACCAGCAGCTCAATTTCGCGGGCCAGGTTTACCACACCGACGGATTTCGCCCGCAGTCGCAATTCGACCGCGGTACGCTCTCCGGCCGCTGGTCCGTCGAACTCACGCCGACAGTACAGCTCGCGCTGAGCGGACGGGTCTATCGCGGTTACGGCGACTCGGCGGCCTACATCACGCGGCCGCAGTATGACGTCGATCCGTATGGCATCGACCCTCGGGTGCAGAATGACGGTTCGACCAAGAATTTCGCGACCCTGCGCGGCGACTTCAACCTCAAGTTGAATCCTGAACTCAAACTCCTGGCGTTTGCCTACGGCACGCAGCAAGATTTCACCCGGTGGTATTCGCGGCCGATCAGCACCTCGGCGTGGGCGCAACGCGAGGAGACCTATCACCGCGACGTCACCGGCGCCGGGACTAATCTCAACGGTCAGAAGCGCGTCGGCGCCGGATTGCTCAATTGGGTCGGAGGCGTGGAGACCTTTCGCGAGTCCACCTACTACGGATATTACGACGGTGAAAACCACCGCCAGCGGGTCAACCCCGCGATTGACGACCGTACCACCGACCTGAACAGCGGCTCAGCTTTCGGCGAACTCGAAGCGCCCTTGCATCCGTTGTTCAAACCGTGGATTGGCGCCCGCTACGATCGGTTCACCGGCGCGACGGTGCGGAACGGACCGGAGACCGGCAACGATCCCGACGGTGGCATGCCCTCGAAGGATCACAACAGTCCGAAGATCGGTGTCCGCTCCGAGGTGTTGCCCGGGGTGCAACTCCGCGCGAACTGGGCCGAGGGTTTCGCGCTCGCGCCGACGTTCGCGAAATACTCCCTCGGTTCCGCGAATCTCGCTCCCAACATCTTCCGCCAGTCCGAGCTTGGCGGCGCCTTCCAATTGGGCAAGGCGCTCAGCTTCGATCTCGCCGGTTATCAAATCAAAAGCAGCCAGGAAATCAGGACGGTATCCGTCGGTGTCTACGAGAATTTCGGCGCGACTGAGCGCACCGGTGTCGAGGGCAAGCTGACTTGGAAACCGCTCACCGAACTCGCATTCTCCTTCGTCTACAGCAATGCCGATTCCGAGGTGAAGCAAAACGCCAACGCCGCTCTGCTCGGGAAAAAAGTAGCCGGAGTCTCGGATAAACTTGTCACGGTCAACGCGGCGTGGTCGCCGGTGCGGGGCTGGGGTGGCAGCGCGACGCTGCGCTATGTCGGGCCTTACGCGGTCGATGCGGCGAACACGCTCTTCTCGGATAGCTCAACCACCTTGGACTTGGCGCTGAACTACAGCGGCACGTTCTCCTCCGACAAGCATCGCTACCGCGCTTATGCGAGCATCGAAAACGTCTTCGACCGGAAATACACGACCTCCGTCACTCTGAGCAACAAATTCCAACTCATCGAACCCGGCGCACCGCTGTCGTTCCGCGTCGGCGTGCAGTTTGATTTCTAACCCTCGCTCTATCCACACATGAAAACTTCCTCCTTTTTTCGCACCGCGACCGTCGCGACAGCGCTGTTCATCACTTCCACCACGCTTCAGGCCCATCAACTTGTTTTAGGCGCAAATGATTACCTGCTCACCTATCCGTCCGAGATACCCGGTGCTTTGACGGTCTATGTTTATGCGAGCTTCGGTCACAAGTTTCCGATCGATGAACCGCTGACCGACGAGCGTTTCGGCGGCATCACGCTGCTCAGTCCCGGTTCGCCAGCTGCGCCAGTCGCCACCGCCAAAGACGGTTACCGCAGCGGCATGATCGAACTCGCCCGCACCGGCGTATATTGGCTGACCTCGGTTAATCGGCCCATGTTCTCCACCCGCCTCAAAAACGCCGCCGGCAAGATGGAGTATGTGGCAAAGCCGAAGAACGAGGTTGTCGTCCCGAAGGACCGCACCCTGGCTGAAGGCACGTTGATCAACGATTGCGGCAAAACCCTCATCTACGTTGCCGGCGCATCGCCCGATGAAACATGGCTTCAAAAACCTGTAGGGCAGCCCATCGAGATCGTTCCTCTCGCCAATCCCGCCACACTCGCAAAAGGAGATGTCCTTCCCGTGCAGGTTTGGTTGCACGGCAAGCCCTACCAAGGCGATCCCATCGAAATAGCGGCGGAGCATGTGGTCGCACCTTACATCGATGCGGGTTTGTGGACCGGAAAAACGGACAAGAACGGCCAGATCAAAGTACCGCTCGCCCTTCCCGGCGTCTGGAAACTGCTCGTGATCGTCAGCGAGCCCGCGCCCAAGGAGCTGGTCCCGCGCGCCGATGTCATTCGGTATCGCGCCACGCTCACGTTCGAGGTTCCGGGAGCGAAGAAGATAGAATGAGTCACTTCCGATGATCGACACCCGCTTCGGACTCCTGCTGTTCATCCTGATATTCGGGGCGGCAGCAGGAGTGCGGGTGAGTGAGCTATCTCTCCCTCCCAGCCAGCGCCAATGGCACTGTGACCGCTAAGGCGTATCCATGCAGTCGGGAATTGTTGGGCGGGGGTCGCCGCCCCCCGCCGCCCCTCTCAGGCACGGCGGCATCCGGCGATGTCGCCCTACTATCAATCAGTCTCCGTGTTTTCGTTCGTGATACCAGTTCGACTGCATGGATACGGCCGAGGCTGGTCTCCGAGGGATATTTCCGGGTGCAGGAGGCCAATATGGAGCGGCTAGTCGCGGCTTTCTCGCCCTAAATCAAATTATGGCTCCGGGGCTGACGAGGGTGAGCACGAGCGGGAACGGCCCAAGTTCGCGATTGCATTTCATCGGCCATTTCTCACGTTCGCGAGTAATACGTTAATCAAACGCGTAATACCACGAGCGATTACCGAGCCACTCGCCGACCGGGATGGCTTCGCCGGCTGTTCAGGGGGCGCGGTGGCGCGCCCATTTGCACCGCCGAGTCCTCACGCCGGGGATAGCGCGTGCGCCGCGCCGCGGCCGACTTACCGCGGCAGCCTATTTTCATTCACCGAATTGCCCGCCAACCCAACAACCCTAAACTCCATGTCAGTTCTTCGCCCGGTCTTTCTCTCCATCGCCGTTTCGACGCTCGCGGGGTCCGTCTCAGCCCAATCCCCGTCGGCGGACTCGTCTCAGTCGGCCATTCCCATCGAGAAAATGGTCGTCACTGCCACGCGCACAGCGGTCTCGCTCTCCGAGGCGCCGGTTTACACCTATCTCATCGACGCCCCCGCGCTCGAAGAACGCAACGTACTCCGCGTGGGCGACGCCATGGCCGACACGCCTGGACTCTACGTGCGCGGCAGCGCGTTCGGCTCCACCACCCCCGGCTCCGGACTGGGCGGCATCACGATGCGCGGCATCTCGAACAGCCGCACGCTCGTCCTCGTGGACGGTCAGGCGGTCAACAGCAGCTACTCCAGCGCGGTGAACTGGTCCGCCGTCCCGCTTGATGACGTGGCGAACATCGAAATCGTGCCCGGCGCCTTTTCGTCGCTCTACGGTGGCAACGCCATGGGCGGCGTCATCAACGTGCTCACGCGCAAACCCGAACGGCGGGAGTTCACGTCCCGGATCGGCGGGGGCGACGGCGCCGGCGGGCAATGGGCCGCCAACTTCGTTTACCGCGATGCGCCGGTGCATGGCTTCGCGTATTCGTTCGGCGCCGGCTATCGCAACAACGACAGCTACATCAACGACTATGTGATCAAAAGCCCCACCGCCGGTGCGGGCACGGGCTCCATTCCTGTCACCGGCGCCGGGCCGACGCTCTCCGCCGCCGGCGCTCCGTCGTACAACATTGGCGACAAGGGCAAACGCCCGTGGGAAGAGCGCAACGGTTTCGCGAAACTCTACTTCGACGTCGGTCCCGACAGTCGCCTCGTCGTCGGCTATGCCTACAACCGCTTCGACACCAGCTACACGCCTTTCACCAGTTACCTGCGCAACGCGGCCGGACAGCCGGTGACGAGCGGCACGGTCACGTTTAACGATCCCGCGGCGCTGCGCTTCAGCGTGAGCGAGTCCGATTTCCTCGTGCTCCAGCCGTCCGCCGAAGAGAACCGCCGCGCCTATGCGGACTATGAACTGCGTTTCGCCAACCAGGCCCGACTGCAGCTCACGGTGGGCCACGAGCGATTTGGCACCTATTATGTTTCGCCGCGCACCGGAGTCGCCACCTACGCGGATGGTCCCGGCACCTTGTCGGACTCGCCCAGCACGCGCGCCGATTTTGAGGCCCAGGTTACCGTCCCCCTCGGCACACATCACGAATTCGTCGCCGGCGTGGACTACCAGAAAAACGACATGCATCGCGAAAACTACGACCTCGCGACCTGGCGAAATCCGCGCGCGAAGCTGACGGAATACTACGATGCGTCGGGCACCGCGCAGACCTGGGGTTTCTACGCGCAAGACCGCATTGCCCTTGCGGAACTGCTCACGCTGTATCTCGGCGGCCGGTTCACCCGCTGGGAAACCAGCGGACGCGCGACCCAGACGCCCACGGTGTCGCAGCCCACGCTCGTTGGCTCGGCCAGCGTTTACGCCACGCGTCAGGAATCGAAGTTCAGCCCGAAGGCGTCGCTGGTCTGGCGCGCAAATTCCGCTCTCACCCTGCGTGCCTCGGCCGGCACCGCCTTTCGCACGCCGACACTGCTCGATCTCTACGCCCCGTCCTACATTGCGAAGACCGGCCCCGTCGGCATCCGTGTCACCGAGGCCGACCCCAACCTGAAACCGGAGACGTTGAGCGCCGCCGAGCTCGGCGCCGACCTCGCGCTGCGGTCCGGCACGCGCTTCACGCTCACCGGTTATATCAACGATCTCCGCGACCTCATCTACCAGAAGACGATCATTACCGGCACGGCCAACGATCTGAATCGAAATATCAACGCCGGCCACGCGCGCATCATGGGCCTTGAGTCCACGATCCGCCAGCCGCTCGGCGCGCGCCTTTCGTTTTCGGGCAGCATCGGTTACACCGACACCGAAATCCTGAAGAACGACATCTCGCCCGCGACCGTCGGTAAACGACTGGGCGATGTCCCGCTGCTTACCGGCGCGGCCGGTTTCTCGTGGAACTGGCAGCGATTCACCGTGGACGCCTCCGCCCGCTACACCTCGCACGTTTACACGCGCAGCGACGAACTTAATGCCAACGTCGTCAACGGCGTCTTCGGTGCCTACGACACCTACGCGGTCGTCAACGTGAAGTTCGGCGTCGCGCTCACGAAGAACCTGCGCGCCAGCCTCGCCATCGACAACCTGCTCGACCGGACCTACTATGCGTATTACCGGCAGCCGGGCCGCAACTGGTATGTCGAACTCGCGACCAAATTCTAGACATGGATTGCGGTCGGGGAATTCCTCGCCCAATAAATCCTGAACTATGACCGCCGTCGACCAGCTCCGCGAACTCTTCCACCATATCGCCGGACTTCTCGTCTGGCCGGTCTTGCTCGGACTGCTCGGCCTCGCCGCCGCGATGCTCATCGCGCTCGGGGCCTTCGCGCGCGAGGCGTGGGACCGCCGGTGCGGGCGCCGCCGCGCCCTCGCGTCGGCGGAGGCCGCGCTCGATGCCATCGCCGCAACGCCCACGGGCGATCCCCTCGATCTCCGTCTCGAAGAACGCCTGCAAACCATCGAGCGCTCCCGCTGGCGTGCGCTTGGGCGTCTGCGGCTCGCCGTGCGCGTCGGCCCTTCGCTCGGTCTGATGGGGACGCTCATCCCGATGGCGGACGCATTGCAGGGTCTCGCCGATGGCAACCTGCCGGCACTCGCCTCCAACATGGTCACGGCCTTCGCGGCGACGGTGATCGGCCTCACCATCAGCGTGACCGCCTATCTCATCGCCGCCGCGCGGGAGAGCTGGGTGCGGGCCGACACGCAGGCCCTCACCTTTCACGCCGAACGTGTGCTGCGGCGTGCCGGTGACTCCCTTGCACCAACCCCGGCGGCCAAATCCTAGCCCGCCATGCGCTTCGTTCGACGTCACCCTCTCTCCGCCCACGGCGCCGCGCCCGGCGAGGACGAAGATCCGCTCGCCGGCATCGCGAATCTCTTCGATGTCAGTGTCGCTTTCATTGTCGCCCTCCTGATCGCGCTCTTCGCGTTGTTCTCGTCGGGTGCGTTGCTCGACAAAAACTCCAAGGTCACCCTCGTGAAACAGACCGAAGCCGGCGAGATGGAGATCATCGTCAAGGAGGGCGCGCAGATCAAAGTGCAGAGGGTCACCGACAAGACTCTCTCCGGCCAGGGAACTCGCCTCGGCATCGCCTATCGGCTGGCGAACGGCCAGGTCGTTTACGTGCCGGAAGACTCGGCCCAGCCCAAATAGTCTGCGTGAAGTTTCTTCGCCACCTCTTCCCCATCGCCGCCATCCTCGCGGGAGCGTGGGCCGGCGGCGCGCCCGTGAAGGTCGCGCTGCTTTGCGGCGACCCGCAGTCGGCGGCAGCCATCGGCGCCATCGCCGAGCTGCGCCGCGATCCGGCCTTGCGCGACGTGACGGTGCGCGCCTTCCCGCACGCTGACGTCAACGAGGAAGACCGCCGCTTCGTCCGAGAGAGCGACATCGTCGTGGGCTATACGCGCTATGGTTCACTCCTCCGCGCCCTCGCGGCGGAAATTCGCGCGGCGGGAGAACATGGCGCCTGGGTGGCCGGGGTTGGCGGGCCGCTCGATCAGGAGTATTCCGAACTCGGGTTCAAACGCGATGCGGCGCTAGCGGCCTACTTCTCGGCCGGCGGTCAGGCAAATCTGGTGCAACTCGTCCGCGCCGCGCTCGCCCGCCGCCATCGCCCCGGGCTGGCCTTCGCACTGCCGTCGGTCGTCCCGGAGATCGGTTTCTTCGACGTCGCCACCGGTCGCGCGTTCGAGCGTTTCGACGACTACGCGAAGACCTATCTCGCGACCCGCCCCGGCGCACGCGAGCGACCCTGGGTGGGGGTCTATTTCTCGCGCGACACCGCGACCTCCGGCCAAACCGAACTGCTCTCCGCCATCGGCGGCGCCCTGGAATCGCGCGGCTGCAATGCGCTCTTCGCCTTCGGTTATCCCGCCGATGCGGCAATCCCCGTGCTCTTCCTCGATGCCGCCGGACAGCGCCGGGTCGAAGCCATCGTGGCGCTCACCCTCAAGATCGGGAATGTGCCGGCCAAGCTCGCGCCGCTGCTCGCCCAGCTCGATGTCCCCATTTTCGACGCCATCGCGCTGAACAACCAAAGCCGTGCCGAATGGGAGCGTTCGCCGAGTGGGCTCGATTTTCTTGAGCGCTCCTGGCAGGTCGGCGGCGCAGAACTGGCCGGCGCCATCGCGCCCACGGTAGTCGCCTCGAAAGAGCGACTCGTCGATGTGGCGACGGGCTTGACCTATGTCGCCAGCATGCCGATACCGGAGCGAATCGAGCGCCTCGCCGACCGCGTGCAATCGTCGCTGCGACTCCGCCGCGAGCCGCCGGTCGCGAAGCGTGTGGCGGTGATCTATTTCAATTACCCGCCGGGCCGCGAGAGCATTGGCGCCTCCTATCTCAACGTGCTGCCGCAGTCTCTGCTCCAGATTCTCACGCGGCTTCGTGCCGAGGGCTACTCGGCCGATGGCGCGCCGGATTCGGCCGACGAGTTGTTTTCCGCGATCCGCACCTTCGGTAGTAATCCCGCTCCCGGCCCGGAGGCCGTCGCCGCCTTGGACGTGCTCGCCCGCTCCGGGCGTGTGCCGCTGCTGCCGGTGGCGGAATACCGCGCCTGGTTCGACCAATTGCCCGCGGCGTTGCGGGCTCAGATCGTCGCCAAATGGGGCGAACCCGAGGCGAGTACGATCATGGTCTGGCGCGACGCGGCGGGCCGGCCGAGCTTTGTGTTTCCCGGCATTCGCTGGGGCAACATCCTCTTCGCTGCGCAGCCTACGCGCGGCTGGGACCAAGACATCGCCGCTGCCTACCACGACGTCACACTGCCGCCGCATCATCAGTATCTCGCGTTCTATCTCTGGCTGCAAAAGCGCTTCGACGCCCATGCGATGATTCACGTCGGCACGCACGCCACGCACGAGTGGCTGCCGGGCAAGGAAGTCGGTTTCACGGCCGCCGATACGGGCGAGGTCATCGTCGGCGCCGTGCCGCAGTTTTATCCCTACATCGTCGACGATATTGGCGAAGGCTTGCAAGCGAAGCGCCGCGCGATGGCCACCATCATCACGCACCTACCGCCACCGTTCGACCGCGCGAGCCTCAATCCCGAGCTGCGCGAGATCGCCGGGCTGATCAACGATCTGCGCGTCGCCCACGAGAAAGGCTCCGTCGCCGCCAACGACCAGTTGGATGACCTCGCGCGTCGTTGCGAAAAGATGGGGCTCTTCAAGGACCTCGCCATTACCCTTGCGCCCGGGGCGCGGTTGAACGACGATCAGATCGAGGAAATCGTGCATCACCTGAAAAAAATCGGCGAAAAGCTCACGCCTTTCGGTATGCACACGTTCGGGGTTTCTCCCACCGAGCTGCAGCGTGCGGCCACCGCCGAGGCCATTCTCTCACTCGAACCATCGCTCACGCCCGAAGAACATGCACGTCGCAAGGCTGACATCATGGCGAGCATCGAGGTCTCCGGGCGGGCTGAATTGGACGCCCTCATCGCCGGCCTCGCCGGTCGCTACGTCGTCGCCGGTCTGGGCAACGATCCGGTGCGCAATCCCGACGCGTTGCCCACGGGCAAGAATTTCTACGGCTTCGATCCTTCGCGTTTGCCCACCACGGCAACCTACACCGCCGGCGCGCGGCTGGCCGCGGATTTGCTTGCGGGCTACCGCCAACGCCATGATGGACAGTTTCCCGACCGGCTCGTTTTCAACCTCTGGGGCACGGAGACGAGCCGGCACGAAGGCGCGATGGAGGCGCAGATTCTGGCGCTCATGGGTGTGCGTCCGCGCTGGGATGCGCGCGGTCGCGTGCAAGGCGTCGAACTGATTCCGCGGGCCGAACTGGGGCGTCCTCGTGTCGACGTCACCGTCGTGCCCTCGGGGTTGTATCGCGATCTGTTTCCCGGACTGATGCTCCTCATCGACCAGGCGGTGACGGCCGTGAAGACCGACACCGGCATCGACAATCCGCTCCTGCGGCACATCGCGACCGCCCGCGCCGCGCTCGAAGCGCGCGGCGTCCCCGCCGCGGAGGCCGAGCGGCTGGCGTCGGTGCGGTTGTTCAGCGTGCCATCGGGCGCCTACGGCACCGGTCTCGATCATGTGATCCAGGCCGAGAAGAGTTGGGATAACGAACAGCAGGTGGCCGACGTTTTCTTCAATCGCATGAGCCACCTCTTTGGCCAGGGATTCTGGGGCGCTCGCCCGACGCAGGAAGGCAGGGACCCGGCGCTCGCCCCGGAGGTGTTGCGCCTCGCGTTCAAGGAGGCGAAGGGCGTGATCCACAGCCGCTCGTCCAATGTTTACGGCGCGATCGACAGCGACGATTTCTACCAGTACCTCGGCGGCACTGCGCTCGCCGTCCGGCGTGTCAACGGCCAGGCCGCCGAGACGCTCGTCGCCGATCTAAGCAACCCGCAGGCAGGCGAAACCGTGACGCTGGAGCGCTACATGGGCCGCGAGCTGCGCGCCCGTTACCTCAATCCCAAATGGATCGAGGCGATGCTGAAAGAGGGTTACTCCGGAGCGCGCATGATCCGCCAGGTGACCGACAATCTCTGGGGCTGGCAGGTAACCGTGCCCGACGCCGTCGACAGCGCGAAATGGCAGGAGATGTTCGAAGTCTACGTGCAGGACCGTTACGCGCTCGGCCTTCGGGATAAATTTCGCGCCGCCGAGAATCTCGCCGCCTACCAGGCCATCGTCGACCGCATGCTGACGGTGATCGAAAAGGGCTATTGGCGCGCCGCCCCCGAGACGGTGGCACGCCTGAAAGAGGCGCAAGCGGATCTCGCGCCCGCGGTCGCAGCGGAGGACGCTGCCATTACGAAACGCGCCAAAGCCCAGCCCGCGCCGGCCCCAGCGGCCAACGCCAGCGCCGCGCCGCCCAGCCCGTCCGCTTCTGTGGCGCAAGCGACCGCTCCGTCCGCGCCAGTCATCCACGGCCGGGTCTTGGAGGAGAAACGCCGCGATCCGCCGCGGCCGGCGTCGTCATCGCTGGCTGGCGGATGGAGTCCGACGGTCGCCCTGCTCGGCGGGATCGCCGGGGTGCTCCTGGCGTGGGGCTGGTGGCGCCAAGGGCGAAGCGGAGACCGCATCTGAGCCGATTCTCCCTGCGTCTGGCGGTTTTACGGAGCGATCGGGCGCTCGGTATAATGAGTATGCAGCAGCTGGTGGGAGACAGGACTCAACGGCGCTTGCAGAAACTCGGCATAAAACGCCTTGATCTCGGGATTCTCATGGCTCATGCGCAGGGGGCAAACTTCGCGATCATCTTTGTTCAGGCCCGTCGCACGCGCAGTCATGGTGGTCGCGTTGGTCGGAATGGGCTGGCCGCGCTACGGCCGGGCCGACAATCCAAAGATGATGTGCCGTGGCCTCTGGGGCGCCGCGCTTCAGTAGCGGCAGCGCAGGCCGAGCGCGACGCTCCGGCCCGCCTGCGGCGCCTCGTCCTTGAGGAATGGCGTGTGCAGGCGGACGCCGCGCGCAGCGAAAGATTCGCAGCTATCTTGTTTCACGTTGCCTCACAGGTTTTGACATGGGCGAAGAAAGACGAAAGCGCTACGGCCGGGCCTCGTTGGAGCTGTACGCCAAGCGAAGCGCCTCAAGGTCGGCCTCGGAGAGTCCGCCTTCGTGGGTTTTGCATACTTGCCCATCGCGCAGCACCACGGTGAACGGCAGACCGCCGCTACGATTCCCGGCGGCGCGCATCAATCCCTCCACACTGGCACCGGACTTGAGCGCCAGCAGCGTGATATTGTGCTTCTCGAGGAACACCCGCGCGTCTTGCGGCGGGTCGGTGCATACGAGGAGGATCGTCCAGCCGCGGTTGGCCCGGGCAAAGACCTGCAAAAGCGGCAGCTCGGCCACGCAGGGCGGGCAGTCGCGGCCCCAGAAGTTCACCAGCACCGGCCCGGGCAGTTTCGAAACCTGAACGAAACGGTCGCCCTCGATCGTGGGTAAGGTGAAATCCCATGTGGCGCGATCCGCCGCCCTCGCACTGGCCAAAGTTCCGCCGACGATGGCTGCAAGCAGTGCGAGCAGCCACCAGCGACGACGCGGTGTGTTGATGCGAGTCATGTCGGAGCCTCAGAAGGCAAGCTTCCCCCCGAGGACAAAAGTGCGGCCGATGTTGGGCCCCCAGATATGGGTCACGTCCAGGGCTCCGTCGCCATCCAGCCAGAGATAACTGTCCTTCTTGGCCTGCTGGTAATCGAAGACATTGTTGACGCCGGCGTAGGTCGAAAACGTCTTGTTCCACTGATAGGAGGCGCGGAAATCGACGACCCAGAAGGTTGGGCTCTGGTTGGGCTTGGGCGTTCCGTCGAGATTGTAGCGTTGCGTGTCGGCGTAGTCGTAGAACTTCGCCAAATTTTGCGGCCCGGTCAGCGTGGCGCGCACATTCACGTCCCAGGGGCCGGCTTCATGGTCGACCGCGAACGTGGCCCGCCAGTCCGGGCGGGCGAACAGGCTGCCCTGGAAGTCCGTCGCATTGAAACGATATTGGTATTTCTCCACGCCGACAGTGATGGAATCGGCGGGCGTGGCCTGCCAGGTGCCCACCAGATCGACGTTGTCGACCGTGTAGGCGCTGCGCGCGGGCAAGAGCAGATAATTGCCGGAGCTGGCGGTATCGTCGATGAACAGCGCCAGGTTCTTGATGCGGGTGTGGTTGATCGATGCCGTGATCGCCAGCCGGTCGGTGGCGTAGTTGAGCGCGTAGGATAAATTGTCCGATTTCTCGGCCTTCGCGCCCGAACGATCGATCGCTGGGGCGGAGAGGATGGCGTGTTCCAACTCGAAGAACGAGGTCGGCAGGCGGAAGCCCTGGCCGGCGGCGAACCGGCTGGAGAAGTTATCCGAGTGGTGCCACAGGAGGTTCAGGCGCGGGGTCGTGATGCCGCCGTAAACGTTGTTGTGGTCGAAGCGCACACTGGCGTTGGCTTCGAGCTTCTGTTCGAAGAAGGTCTGGTAGCCTTGCACGAAGGCGGCTGGGGTGCGGTAGGTGTAGGTGTCGGCGTCCGTGCGCGGAATGCCAAACGTCGGGGTCGAAGAATCCTCGCTGATCGACCGACTGTGGAGATCCTCGAAGCGGAAGTTCAGACCGGCCGTCAGCAGCGCCGTGCCGACCTTCGTCTGGGCGCTGCTCTCGAGGTAGTATTGCTTCTGCCTGCCGAAGTAGTCGGCGTCGCCGCCGTACCAGCTATCCTGTCTGTGTTTGGCATAGCCGGCCGCGAACCGCAGGCGGGTGTCACCAAACTGGCGTTCGGCGGTTCCGACCAGTTGATCGCGCTTCGTGAAGATGATTTGCGCCAGCCCGAGGCGCCCGTCGTTATACGGATCGACGAGCGTGCCGTCGGAAGGATTAACCCAACTATTGGGGACCGGCGAGCCGTGCGGTCCCTTGCTGAAGTCGAAAGGATTGCCGGTGGTGTCGGCGCGCACGGCGTCGTAGTTGTCGCCCAGAGGACCGCCCATGCGCTTCTCGTCGATGTGGTCGTAGCGCGCCTTGAGCTTGAAGCCGCCGGCATCATCGAGGAAGAGGCCGACGCCCGCCAGTTTGCGATCATAGCCGGTATACTGCGAGATGCCGTAGCCGATGCCGTCAACGCTGTCGTGCTGTTGGTCCGTGCCGGTGACGGTGATGGCCCCGCCCTTGAAGGTCTTGGCGACGTAAAAGGTGCCGCGCTTGAAACCATCGTCGCCGACGCTCAGGTCCAGTTCACCGCCATCCCGGGTCGGACGCTTGGTCACGAGATTGACCGTTCCGGCGAGCGACTCCGGTGCGATCAGGCTGGTGCCGGCACCGCGCGAGACGTCCACCCGCTCCAGACCGTTGAGTCCGATCATGTCGAGGCCATAGGCATTGCAGACGGACGAGAAGATCGGTACGCCATCCAGCAGTAGGGTCGTGAAACGCCCGGGCAGGTTGTTCAGGGTGACATTGCGCGAATTGCAGACCGAGCACTCGACCTGCACGTCGATGCCGGGGCGGTTCGTCATCAGATCGGTCAGGTTGGTGGCGCCGGTCTCCTCGATCTCTTTGGCATTGAGAGACTCGGTCTTGATGACGTCGTCGTTCAGCGCGCCTTGCACCGTGGCACTGGGCCGGCCGTTCACCGTGAATTTGTCAAGCTTGACCACGGGTGCGTCCGGTGCGGTCTGGGCGTGCGATGTCGAGCAGACGACGGCGAGAGCGGCTGCGACTATGATTGTATGCAGCCGAGAAGGAAAGACGGTGTACTTCATGAGATTTTGCTGGGAGCGAAATGATTCGGTGTTTGGGCCAGAATGGCCGACGCCGTGAATGCGAATGGATGTGACGAGAAACAGGAAACGGGCTTTGGAAATCCGGGTTGGCAAAATCCGGGTGCGAGCGCACCGGGCATAACCCGAAGAGAAAACAAAAACACTCACCGCAAACAGCGCGGTGCGCGGAACACTAACTGTTCAACTCAACCCAGCGGGAGGCGCGTGCGACGGCACGAGCCAATAGCGAAGGCGAGCGGCTGCCAGCCAGTCGCCCGCATGCAACACTGTGCTGCGGGTCAGAGACCACGCCAGCAGCGGCAGGAGGAAAACCATCAGTCCGGTCGCGCCATGGGCGAAAAGAGTCACTGCACATTCGTGGTCGGAGTTACCGACCGGTTCATGGGCCGGCCCGGCATGTTCGGCCGCTGGTTCATGGCCATGCAACCAAGCATGCAACTCCGGACTGACCGCAAACACGTTGAGCAGCACCACCAACACCACGCCCAGCTCCGCGATCAGGCGGTGAAAATGCGAAGGGTGACGGTTCGAACCGGACATGAAGCTAGACTCAGCGCAGCACAGAAAAGTTATCAAGCGAAATGATACTTGATTATCAGAAACCCCGCCGTAGTTTTTATGTCATGCCTTACTCGACCCAGCAGAAACAGGTTTTGGCCGGCGTGCTTTTGAACGCTGAACGTCCGTTAACCCCGGCGGAAATCTGCCATGAAGCGCAAAAAGAAATCCGGAAATTGGGAATAGCCACTGTTTACCGCGCCCTGAAGCAGTTCGTCGAAGAAGGACAAGTCCGGCTGGTCGAGATACCGGGTGTTCCGCCCCACTACGAGTCGGCGGCCCGGCAGCACCATCACTTCTTTTTCTGCAATCACTGCCAGCGGCTCTTTGACCTGCTGGGGTGCGTGCGCGGGGTGCACGCGCTTGCGCCAAAAAGATTCGCGGTCACACGCCACGAGATCGTTCTTTACGGCGATTGCGCCGATTGCCGCGACAGCGTGTAAGACTAGCGGAGGCCAAGCCAAATGGGATTACCTACTCCAGTATTGATAATCTATTATCGAATAAATCACGCAGAAACGACGCGTAAAGTTTCCGTCGGTGCATATCTGTCGATGGGGCGAAGCGCTAAGGTGCAGGATTGCGTTTCCGGAATCATTCTGCACGTTGGCAAGTAATACGAATAACAAGAGCGTAATATCTGGAACTATAACCAAGCCACGGGCCGACGGGAATAACCCCGCCGGCCGGTTGGGGCGCGCGACCGCCTGGCGGTGGCCGGGCGGTGGCTCGGAGCGCAACGGCGGACGCCCGCAAGACCGCGGCGCTTCAGACCGGCAGGTCGCGACCGGTGCTGGTGATTGCAAGCCGACCGTGCTTCACGCCTTTCGCGCCGATCAGACCGTCGGCCATCTTCTTGATCACCGACGCCGGCCCGCGCACGGCGATCACTTCCAGGCAATTGTGGTGGTCGAGGTGGCAATGCATCGTCGCGAGGATGTGTTCGCCGTGATCGTGTTGGACGTCGGTCAGATGACTCTGGAGCTGGTGCTGGTGGTGGTCGTAAACCAGCGTGATGCTGCCCGCGATCTCGCCATCGCCGAGTTGAAGGCGGTGCTCAACGAGATTGGCGCGGATCATGTCGGCCATGGCCAGCGAACGGTTGTCATAACCCTTCTCGCGGGTCATGACATCGAGTTGCCACATGAGCTCGGGAGGCAAGGATACGCTGAAGCGCGAGACCATCTGCTTTCTGGGTTTGGACATGCGAGGGAGAGTTGCCTCGACAATATTCGCACCGGCCCGGACGACCAGTATTATTTCCGCCTCGCTCCGCCTTTCCGGCGGCGGCCGGCCGATCCGGGCAGGAATTGCTCGCATTTCGGGACGGGGCGACAATTTTCCTGCGTCACGCACCGCGGCGGCGCTTCATTCCAATCCGACCTCACTAGATTCCATGCATATCCCTGACGGATTCCTCGATGCGAAAACGGCCGCGGCGGCGGCGGTCCTTTCGACCGCCGGACTCGGCTACGCCCTTTACCAACTCCGGCGTGACCTGCCGCCGCGGCGCGCGCCGCTGCTCGGGCTGAGCGCGGCGTTCGTCTTTGCCGCGCAGATGGTGAATTTCCCGGTGGTCGGCGGCACGTCGGGCCACTTGATCGGCGCCGCATTGGTCGCCGCGCTGCTTGGCACGCCGGCCGCCGTGGTGGTGATGGCCACGGTGCTGATCGCGCAGTGCTTCCTCTTCGCGGACGGCGGCGTGACGGCGCTTGGCGCGAACATTTTCAATATGGCCATCGTAGCCCCGGTCGTTGGCATCGCGGTGTTCCGCGTCGTGCAGCGGCTGCTGCCCGGAGCGCGCGGTCAGGTGGCGGCGCTGGCCTTCGCCGGCTGGTGCTCGACGGTGGCCGCGGCGGTCGCCTGCGCCGGACAACTCGCCTGGTCGGGCACGGTGGCGTGGTCGGTGGCATTTCCCGCGATGATGGGAATTCACATGTTGATCGGATTGGGCGAGGGCGCGATCAGCGCGTTGGTCTTCTACGCGGTGGTGCGGACGCG
>Ga0182021_10003661_pt1 | contig 18098 bp, 15 predicted proteins | sample 612E3MmetaG_FD_120493 | JGI IMG/M metagenome (GOLD analysis project Ga0182021, IMG submission 120493) | Permafrost microbial communities from Stordalen Mire, Sweden - 612E3M metaG (Illumina Assembly) | ecosystem: Environmental > Terrestrial > Soil > Wetlands > Permafrost | place: Sweden... | reverse complement strand
GCGACGGAACTGCCTGGTCCATCGATGCTGAGTACCTGCTCGCGCCCACCTGCGGAACTCTTAAAGATACGGATGTGTCCGGACTCGACCACATAGAGCCCCGCGCAAGGTTCCCCCTCACCGAACACAGTCTCGCCCGTTGAAAAATGGCGCGGCACTGCGCGCTGAGCCAAGAAAAGGAGTTCTGATTCCGTGAGCCCTGAAAAAATGGGGACTCGCGCCAGCGTCTGACCGTGATCGACCTTGATTTCCGCCACGGCGGCTATTCTACCGGACCGGCCGGCACATCAACACATCGAAGAGCGGGTGAAGAAGCTCCAACGGCAATGCTGTTGGCGTGTCAGCCTTTGCGCACGCGTTCGGCGGCTGCGATGGCGATTGTAAGATCCACCATTCTCGCGCACAGCGATCGAGCCCGTCACGATCGGGCGAGGGGCGCATGGCCGTGCTCTGCTGTTAACCAGTTTCCGAGGCGAAATCGGAGCGGTGTCTGCCGAAGGAGGCTGGTTCATTCCACGCGCACCCACTGCTGGTTGCGCGCGCTGTGCGCAATGGCTTCGCAGAGGATCAGTTCATCGTGTCCCGTCTGGAAGGTCGGGAACGACGGTGCGCGGGAAGCATCTCCGTTCCGAAGGTAAGCGTAAAAATCCCGGAACAGGTTCAGAAAAGTATCCGGATATCCCTCGGCATGGCCGCCGGGATAATTCGCGTAGCTGCGGCTATCGGAACTCATCAGCGACGGGTCTTTGAGAAGAATTCGGTTCGCTTCATTTCGACGCCCCATCCATAACTGGTTGGGTGACTCTGAATCGAAGGCCAGTGATCCCTCCGAACCATTGATTTCGAATTCGAGCAGAGCCTTCCGTCCGGCGCTCACTTGCGAAACGGTCATTACACCGCGCAAGCCACCCTCGAAGCGCAGCAGGACCGAGGCGTAATCGTCGGTCGAGATGGGAACTGGATCGCTTGCGCCGACGTTGCTCTGGAACGTTTCGCTGCGGCCGCGGGGGCGCTGCCGCACCGGAATGACGGTGGCCAGGTCGGCACAAAGCTCACGGATGCGGCGGCCGGTGAGCCACGTCGTTAGATCGAACCAGTGCGTGCCAATATCGGAGACAGCGCGCAAGTCGCCGCCCAGTCGCGGTTCGAGGCGCCAGTTCCAGTCGGTCGGATAAAACAACCAATCCTGGAGGAAGCCTCCGCGAACGATTCTGGGTTCTCCGATCACGCCGCGCGCGATCAGCGAGCGTGCCTCCTGACAAAGCGGGTAATAGCGCAAATTGTACGCAACGCCCCCAACCCGGCCTTGTGTACGCGCCAGTTCGATCAGCGCTGCGCTCTGCTTGGTATCCATGGCCAGTGGTTTCTCACACATCACGTGCTTGCCGGCTCGCAGCAGAGCACTGGCCTGCTCAAAGTGCAGATGATTGGGTGTGCAAACGTGCACCACGTCGACGTCGGGATCGGAAGCGAGTTCCTGAAGGGTCCCGTAGGCCCGCGGCAGCCCGAGTGACTGACAGGTTTCCCGGCCCCGCGCTGGCGAACTACCCAACACTCCTGTGATGGGGATCGCCAGACGCCGAACCGCCTCAATGTGGGCGCGGCCCACAAAACCGGCGCCCATGACCGCGGCCCGTAGCTCGGGCATCCTTGCCTCCTGCTCGCGCCCAGCGTTAGAACGTGTACTTCAAGGCGAATTCTACTTGCCGGTTATCGGTCGCCGTATTGGTTACGCTGTTGCCGCCCGGGACATCGGGACTTCCGCCCGGCAGGCCAAAATTCGGGTGGTTGAAAAGATTGAAGAACTCCGCTCGGAACTGCAGCTGTTGCGATTCGTGAATCTTGAAGTTCTTCTGTAGCACGAAATCGAAGTTCACCAGATCCGGCCCTCGCAAATTGCCAATCCGGGAGTTGCCGAACTGACGAGCCGAGCTTTGTCCGGGGGCCAGGTCCGGAATGACGAACGCCTCGGGGTTATACCAGCATTGTAGGGTTTGCTTGCCGGGCGTGCAGTTGTATCCTTCGGGATCCGAGAATGTCGCGGGGTCTGGAATGAATTTGAAGTCGAAAGGATCGTGGATCTGGTCGGGACGGGGACTGAAACTGCCGCTGTTGGTCACGTCGGAAGAAAGCGTGGCGGTCAACGATTCCCCACTCTGAATGGCGGTGATGCCGGAGACTTGCCAGCCCCCGAATGCCGCTTCGGCCAAGCCGCCCAGGTTGTTCAGGAAATGGCGGCCATGTCCAAAGGGCAGTTCGTAGATATAACTGATCGAGAGACGATGCCGTAGATCGGGTGAAACAGGGCCATGCTCACGGTTCGGATGGTACGAATCCTGAATCGCTCCACCCACATTGCCGTCCGCATTACCGGCGTTCTTGGCGAACGTATAGGCCGCCAGCATGTTAAAACCATTCGAAAATCGTTTGTTCAACGAAGCCTGGAACGCGTTATAGAACATCTGTAATTGAGCGTAGTCGAGCGGCAGTACGGCGGTTAGATCGGGCTGCACATCGAAATAGCGCCGTCCGAAGTTCGGTTGCGTGCAGGCCCCGGTTTCATCCAAGGCGCCACAGAAGTTGGAATCCAGATTCTGCAGGGGCTGGTTGAAGTCGCTGGCCTCATGGTTCCATAAGTGGTAGGCGCGAGTTCCAACGTACCCTGCCTGCGCCACCCAGTTTTGTCCGAACTGGTGCTGCACAGTCAGGTTCCACTCGAAGATCGTGGGAATCGTACGCTCGCGGCCGACCGTCTTCACAGGGCCGGATATGTGGATGGCGTCGCCGGCCGGGAGTGTGTCTGGAAAACCCTTCGACACGAGTTGAGCGGCGGGCGGCGCTATACCAGGATTGTAGGTCTTCGCGTAAAAAGTGAGCTGCGGCGGGTTCAGTCCCAAATCGTCAAAGATGTTCGCTTCGGCCGAATAAAAGACGCCGGCGGCTCCGCGAACCACCGTGTTCTTCGGCAGGGCCCAGGCAAATCCCAAGCGTGGAGCCCAGTTGTTGCGGTCGAACTTCACACCCGCGTGCGGCTGGGCACCCGAACCGTACGAGGTAATAACGATGGCCCGATTCAGGTCGAAGTTCCCGACGCGCCCGTTGGCCGGCGCGGTGATTTCATATCGCAACCCGAGATTCAGCGTCAGATTGGAACGGATGCGCCAGTCGTCCTGCACAAACTCCGCCAGGTCCCAGTAGCGCGTGGGATAGAGTCCTGAGAGAAAGTCCTGTTCGGTCTGCTGCGGGTAGCCGAGCAGTAAATCGGCCACGCCGCTGCCCTGGGTTCCACTGTTGAGATCACTGGTGTAATTTCCGCCAAAGGCAAAGAATCCGCGCGGAGCGGTGACCTGATAAAAGTTACGCTGCTGGCGACGGAAGTCCACGCCGAATTTCAGGGAATGCTTGCCTCGCACCCAAGTCAGCGTGTCGGCGACCTGAAAGATATTTTCGAACGCGTGCTCAGGAAGAAACTCCGAGTCTCCCAGGGGTTCGAGTCCCGCCACATCAATATTGGTTAGCCCCGAGGAGTTCGGGTCGCCCCGATTTGCGTTCGGAATTCCGAGCGTGTCGGACCCTACGTTTTTTCCGAAATTAAAAGGGAGGGCATTCACCGCATAGCGAAAGAATCCGCCGTGCAGGTTGTTCAAAACGTTCGTCGAAAAGGTGTGAGTGTAACCAAGGCCGAGGTGCTGGGCCCGTACTTCACTCCGGCTCGGGCAGCAATCGGAGCCGCCTTTGTCGCCCAAAGGCCCCGGCCGGGCGCTGCGAATGTCCGAAAAACTGTAGGCGCCGAAGATCTGGTCTTGTTCGCGAAACCGGTGGTCGACGCGGAAATCGAACGAGTTCTGGTCGTTAATGTGATTTTGATTGGCAAGATAATTATTGCTGGTATCCGTGCTGGTTGGATCCGGGTAGAACCTGGCGATGTTCTGACCCACCGCATCGATTCTGTCTTGCGGGATGATATTGGCCAGACCGGGAATGGGCAGACCGGTGTCCGGGTCAAATCCAAAACCGTCCCGCACAATCCCCCCCTCGACAATGCGAGTCGTTGCCGGATCGTAAATTTCGTTCGGATAAACTGGCCGTCCGAGCGCGTCTACGCCCGCAGGATCCGCACCCAGCACGCCGCTGAAATCCCCGTTGCGCTGGTCGGCGGTAGGAACGGTTGACACGAAGGTCGTCGCTTCGCGCAGCCGCGAACCCTCGTAGTCGCCAAATATAAAGGTCCGGTTTTTCCGGATAGGGCCACCCATGAAAACGCCGAACTGGTTACGTTTGAAAGGTGTCTTGTCCGCGCTAAAGAAATTGCGGGCGTCGAGTTTGTCGTTCCGGATGTACTCATACGCGCCGCCGTGGACCTGGTTAGCTCCTGACTTGGTCACGACATTCACCGCAGCTCCGCCGCGTCCGAATTCGGCGCTCATGGAGTTTTCTTCTGTGCGGAACTCCTCGATGGCATCGGGCGGGGGAAGGGCGATCGTTCCGCCCAGACCAAATTCATTGTTGTCGACGCCGTTGAGTAGAAAATTGTTGTTGGAAACGCGCAGCCCGTTCACGGAGATCGCTTCGTTCGCACGCTCGTTCTCGAAAACTCCGCCGCTGACGTTGGAGCCGGTCTGGCCGCCATTGGCTCCGGGGCCCAGATAGGCGAGTTGAATAAAGTTGCGTCCGTTCAGCGGCAGTTCAGAAATCCTGCGGGTAGTTTCAATCGTACCCAGCGAGGATGCCTCGGTTTGCAAAAGAGGGGCCGCTCCGCTCACTTCCACCGTCTCCGCCGCCGAACCCACTTTCAGGGACAGATCCACGCGCACGGTCTGGTTCACGCCGACTTCCACGTTCGACTGCAAGGTCCTCTCGAATCCTTGCTTCTCCGCGATGACCGAATAGGTTCCGATACGCAGCAAGTTGGCCGCGAAGTTCCCCTCGGCGTCGGTTGCAACCTTGGTGGACTGGTTGGCCGCCACGCTGGTGATGGTGACCTGCGCATCACCGATACGCGCGCCCGCCGAATCCGCCACCGTGCCCACGATCGCGCCCCGATCTACCTGCGCGACCGCCGAGGTGGTCAGGATTATGGCCAGTACCACTGAGGACAAAACAGCAGACACATCAAAGCGGTGCGACATGGCGGCTCCCTGGGTTAGACTGCACTGAAATATTGCAATAACTGGTGACGCTATTGGTTATACGAGTAGGCGGTCGGAGTCAAGCGCCAGAACTCAGGGTCACATCGGAAAAGACAACAGATGACGCGGTTACGACTTTCGCGGTACCTTACTTGGCTCAGTGAAATCCGTTTCAGCGGAGAACAACCCTCGTGAAATCTGCACTGCTTTGCCTGCTCGCGCTGCTGTCACTTCCAACCCTGGTTTTTGGACAGGCACAACGCCTGGAGCAGATGCAGAACAAGACCATTCTTCTATTTACGCCGCATCCGGACGACGACGTATTTGGCGCGGGCGGTACGATCGCGCTGCTCAACCGGAATCACAACAAGGTGTACATCGCCATCTACACCAACGACGATAAGGGTTCGTACGACCCGGACATGAACTCGCAGCGCCTGGCTCGCATCCGCCGCGCGGAAGAGGAAGTCTCCGAAGGGCTGCTCGGTACTCCGAAAGAGAACATCCTGTGGATGGGATACGACGATGGCATGCTCGAGTATGCTCCTCAGCCCAAGTTGACGGAGGAGGCCACGGCCCTCATCCGGCGCATTCGGCCCGACGTCTTAATGAGCGTGGATCCCGGAGAATGGTACGAGCGGTGGCACAAGAGCGACCATCGCATGGCGGCATTCAATACGATCGATGCGGTGCGCGCTGCCGAGTTTTGGCTGTATTTTCCCAACCAGAAACTGCAGCAGGGACTCCAGCCTTACAAGGTCCCCGAAATGTACTTCTTCTATCCGTCGCCGCAGGAAGCGAACTACTACGTCAACATTGACAGTGTCGAAGAATTGAAGGTCGACGCCGGAACCAGACAGGTGAGCCAGTTCGAGCCGGCAGTCAACAAGTACCGCTCCGATTGGGACATCGCTGATCTGGAGAAAGCAAAGAAAGAAATGCGCGACGAGCAGCCCCGGAAAGACGGTCACTATGTCGAGGCGTTTCGCTACGCCACCGGATTCGTGCAGTACTAGACTTTACCAACCCTTCTCGCTGAGGAGCATACGATGTCGGAATTAGCCTTGTTCGGTGGTCGAAAAGCGAAAGGTAAACCGTTCCCGGTGTGGCCGCAATACGACGACGGAGAACGACAGGCCTTGCAGGAAGTTCTGGAGAGCCGCGTTTGGTGGCGTACGCCGGGAACCCAGACCCTGGAATTTGAAAAAGCTTTTGCGAGCTATCACGGCGCGCGTCACGGCATTGCCGTCACCAACGGGACCGCTGCGCTCGAAGTAGCCATGGCTGCGCTGGGCATCAACCAGGGCGACGAAGTGATTGTTCCGAATTTCACTTTCGTGGCTACGGCCAGCGCTGTCCTCTTCGCGAATGCTTTGCCAGTGCTGGTGGATGTCGATCCGGAGACTCATTGCATCGACCCCGCACTGGCGGAAGCAGCCATCACTCCCAGAACCAAAGCCATCATCGCGGTGCACATGGGGGGGCATCCAGCCGATCTGGATCGCCTGCAAGCTCTCGCCAAACAGCACGGTATTCACCTCGTTGAGGATTCCTCCCATGCGCACGGCAGCGAGTGGCAGGGCCGAAAAATCGGCACGTTCGGAACGGCGGCAACTTTCAGTTTTCAGGCCAGCAAACTCATGACAGCGGGCGAAGGCGGAATCATCATTTCGAACGACGACGATTTCGAACGCCAGGCCCGCTCGGTCCACGACTGCGGCCGCATGCCCGGCAAATGGTTCTACAGTCATTTCATCTATGGCTCCAACTACCGGCTGAGTGAGTGGCAGGGAGCCATACTCAACGTGCAACTGCGGCGTCTGGACCAACAAACGAGCCAACGACACCGCAACGGCCGGCTGCTGGACGAACTGCTCCGCAAGATCCCAGGCATCACGCCCCAGAAGTGTGATGCGCGCTGCACCCGGAACGGCCAGTATGCTTATATTTTCCATGTGGATGGAAAACAGTTTGCCGGCATCTCGACGGAGAACTTCATCGCCGCCATCAATGCCGAGGGCATTCCGAACCAGGCAAGTTATCCACCTCTGCACGAGCTCGATTGTTTCCGGAGTGGGGAATATAGAAAATGCCTCAGCGGCACCCAGGCATCAGAGCCACATCCGTTTTTGCAACAGTCGTTTCCGCACACCCAGCGGGCAGCGTGGGAATCGGTTTGGATTCCACAGTTCGCCCTGCTGGGCGACGAAGAGGACATGCACGAAATTGCGGCGGCCATCGGAAAAGTTCAGCGGAACGCGGCCGCGATTGCGGCGCAAGCTTCGAAGGCGACGCCCGAGAGTGTGGCACGCTGAAGTCCAGCGATGAACGATGGTGGAAAGAATCTCGTATCGCGGATGGAAAAACGCCTGGCGCCTGGCGAACGGCACCGTCGAATTGATCGTGCTGGCTGACGTGGGACCTCGTATTGTTCACTACGGGCTTTGCGGGGCCGGGAACATTTTGTTTGAAGTTCCCGGCGACGCTGGCCGTATGGGCGGAACTGATTTCCGGCTTTATGGAGGGCATCGCCTGTGGGTGTGGCCGGAGGTGGCGCGTACATATTTCCCCGACAATCGTCCCGTGCTCGTCAGGCAGAACGGCGATACGCTTTGCTGCACAAGTCCAATCGAAGATTTCGCACCAGGCACTGGCCTGCAAAAAGAACTCGAGATCACAATTGATAAAACCGGCACGCGCGTGTGTGTTGTTCATCGAATCGTCAACCGGGGAGCCATTGCAACCGAACTGGCCGTCTGGTGTCCGACCATGATGCGGGCAGGAGGAAGAGCCATTCTGCCTCTGCCTCCCCGAGTCGCGATGGACACCGAACACTTTCAGTCGGTGGGCCCGCTTACTCTGTGGTCGTTCACGGACCTGGCGGATCCGCGCTGGATACTCAGCACCGAGTTTATTCAGTTGCGGCAGGAACCCAGTCCCAAGGGCCGGTTTCCGGAACAGATGACGGGCATTTTTGATCCGGACGGGTGGGGTGCTTACTTTGCGGCAGGAACACTCTTCGTAAAGAAGACCACACCCATTGCCGGTGCCGCCTATCCTGACTTCGGCTGCAACTTCGAAGTCTTCACCAATCCGGAATTTCTTGAACTGGAAAGTTTGGGCCCCAGGGTGGAAGTGCTTCCCGGGGAGAGTACAAGTCACACCGAAATCTGGAGCCTTTACCGCGATGTCCCGGCGGGCGAAGACGACGCCTGGATTCGATCCGCGGTGGCTCCCAGAGCGCTGTCCGCAAAAATGTCTTGAGGCGAACCGTCACGGCGAGTGGGAGCACCGTGTGTGTTTCGTGAAAATGGGAAGTCAGTCGCGCAGCCGATACCAGGAGGAATACATGTCACTGCAAACGAATCATGATCACAGCCGTCGGCCAATATTTTTTTTTCTTCTCATTCTTGCAAGCTCGTTCCTCCTGATAGGTCCGTCGCTGGCCCAGGGACCGCGGAAGTTGCCGGACAAGATCCCCCCGAAACGCACCTCGCAGATTCAGGATGGGTTCGGTATCAACTCCGACATGCCCCGCGATCCTTACCTGCCGTGGAACCGCTGGTGGTGGACCCGTATGTTCGATGCGGGCTTCAAGTGGATCCGCATCGGCCAATACGAAAATAGCTCCGACTACACTAGTTGGGATTGGATCGAGCAGAAGCGCGGTGTGTTTGCTGCTCCTCCCGGACTCGATGATTACGTTGACTCGCTCGTGGACAACGGAGTCAACGTGCAGGTCCAGCTGCTGTATGGCAACCAAATGTACACGTCGCCCAGCGGGAAACTGCCGGATGTGAGCGTGCCCGAGCCGGGGTCTTTTCACAACGACGACCGCAGTTTGTACTCAGTTTTCTGGCCGCCCACAACGCCCGCGCAGATCACAGCCTTCAATAAGTACGTCGCTTGGACGGTCAACCACTTCAAAGACCGAATCCAGTACTGGGCGTTGTGGAACGAACAGGACATCGGGTACTGGAACCCGTTTGGCAATCCGGAGCAATTTGGAACGCTTCTCTCCTCTTTCATCCCGACCGTCCACGGCGCCGATCCCAACGCGAAAGTGATCTATGGGGGACAGGCAGATCCGGTGCGCGACTTTACCCAGCGAGCCCTTGACACCTGCAAGTGCGCCTCGGGAATCGATGTCTACGCCTATCACACCTACCCGGGCTACGGCCAGAATATGAATCCTGAGTCGATGGACTACGGCGCCTACTTGAACGAATCGCCGCGGGCGCTGCGGGATTTAGTCACCAACTACCCAGGGATCAAACCGGGTATACCTTTCTTTGACGATGAGTTCAACTCCATTCCCTCATGGGTGGGTTCGGACGAATCGGTGCAGGCCAAATACGTACCGCGGGGGATTATCTACAATCACGCCGCGGGTGTAAAGACATTCACCTGGCTGCTCGCCGCCGGTAGTGACGGGAATGAGTACGACGACTTCGGCATCATCCACGGCATTACCAACCATGACTACGACTTCACTGCCCGTCCCGTGTTCTACGCGCTGCAGAACACCAACGCCATTTTTTCCGATACCAAGTTTGATTCCACGATCGAAGTTTCAGGTGCGGATATCCCGGCGCTGCGCCGCAAGAGTGGATTCCCTTTCATGGGATTCGGTTTCCGATCCAAGGCTGGTAAAGCCGTTGTGGCTTACTGGCTGGCCGCTCACAGCCTGCCGGGAAATGCATTTCTTCCCCTATACACGACGCTGTCGCTCAAGAACACGGGAATCCAGCATCCGGTCTTGATCGACTTGGTAGCGGGCGACATCAAGCGACTGCAATGGAAAGCAGGCACAACCGATACTCTGGAGGGATTGCCCGTAACCGACGGTATTCTGGCGATCGCGGATGAAGATTACTTCGACTGGCCTGTTCTTCCCGAAGTTCCCAGTTCGCTGAACGCCGCGCTGGCCGGCAATGCGGTGAAGCTTTCCTGGCAGGTACACGAGGGCAATCCGACGCACATTTTGGTCGAGCGCCGGGTGGAGCAAGGGGGCGAACGTGGGTCATGGCAGCGCATCGCGGAACTGGGGCCCGCCGCATCCGATTATGTCGACTCCCATGTGAACAAGGGTCAGCAGGTGGCATACCGCGTGCGTGCCGCTAACGGTGACGGCGAATCGGCCTACTCGAACATTGCGCGCGTAACGTTAGCAACCAAGTAAATTTTGAGGCGGTATTGTCTCTAATGCCGCGTTTGAGTTTCCGGTCTGGCGCAGGCAGGAAACTCATCCGTCTTTCCGCCCAGCAACTCGATCGCCGTGCAGGCCCAGGCAGGCGCCAGTTTCGAACTGGCGGAGTTGGTTTCGTGGTAATGGTCTGGCACGACTGCGCAGGCATCTTTCGATTCGTGGAGTCCTTTTTCGGGATCGAAGCTGGGCGCGTGAAAGTCGTACCCGGGTACGAAGTAGCCGAACTCGTCGGGAGACAGGCCGAATACAAATCTGTATTTGGCATCCATGAAGTCGCGCACCGGCGGCTCCGCTGATCGGCCGGTGTCTGCTTTCGGACAATCCTCGCGGCGGTGCTTCGCCACGCCGTAGTAAATTTCTGGGAAAAGTTCTCCCGGCACAGTGATGATCTGAGCTTCACCTAACCGCACCGCATACACGGTACTTACAGCCTGTGGACCTCCCGCCGCATCGAAGCCGGGAAGCCGTCCGAGAACGCCCTTAGCGATCAGGAACTGGTAGCCCATATTGTCCATGGGCACACGCAGTTCGCGCTTCTGGATTGAAATAGTCGGAGCCGCGCTCCACTCCCCTTTCTCAATTGCCTCGACCGCCGCCTTCGCAACTTCCCGGCCGATAGCCTCGGTGCGCGCGAAAGTGAAGGTTGCCGCCTTGTTGTCCTTGACGACTGGAAAGGTTTTTCCGTCGAAATTGGTGCGCGAGCTACGGTCATTGTCGCCAACAATCTCCACGGCACCCAAATCGCCGGAGACATAAATCGCCGTGCCGCCGTAGCGCTTCTCGATCGCCTCGCGCACAGCTCCGGGAAAATCCGAAGTCAGCACAGTGTTCTCGTCTTCCATCGACTCCGGGTGGGTATTCCAGTTGATCAGGGTAGCGACAGCCTTGCCTTTCTCAGGGCCATCGGTGGCCACAAACTGCATGGCACGCAACTCCTCATCAAAAAAACGAGGTGGCCGCCCGTCGGTTCGAGTTTGCATGCCGGCGAGCGCGGGCGAGGACTGTGGATTGGTAGCGCCCAATTTCATTCGCACCGGAACCACCGCTTGTGCAGCGAGAGTGACCGCCCGTGCGATCTGGCGATCGACAAACCGTAGATACAAGGGGAACGTGCCTCCGCTCACCGGGCTGTTACCCCACAGCCCAATCGTGTCGGGGCCCTCGTGGCTATGAGTGCTGCTCAAAATGATTTCCTGAATTCCGAGCTTGGGATCGAGGAGTTCTTGCGCGTGCTCGATTCCGTAGTAGCCCGCGTTCTGGTAGTAACCGATGAAATCCAAAGACACGATGGCGATGCGTGTCTTGCCTGAGTCCAGCACCAGGGCTCGCGCCCAAAGATCGTCGCGCTTGCCGGTCGCGATCCGGTCATTGCCAAAACCGGCCAGGAAAATCCCGTCGTATTTGCCGCGCGAGATGGGGTCCAGCGCGCTGTTACGGACATCGTCAACGAAGGGCTCGCCCGGATCCCAGCGCCCGTTGTGGTTGTTGTCCGTGAAGCTCTCTCCCCAAACTCCGCTGGCGGTAATCGCGCCCTCCCAATCGGAGTTCTTGCCGTACGGAGTAATGGGCACCGCCGAGGCACCGGCCAGGAGCACTGTTGTGGCCTGTCCCAAGGAGCTTGCACCGGAGATCAGAATCATCATCAGCAGAATAGTTTCCGCACGTCCAATCGTCATTCGTGAGTTCCTTTGCTGATCGCTGGAGCTGTCCGCAGACTTCACTGCGGTTTCGCGTTCATTCTAGATTGAAATAGGTATTAATGGGACTCGATGCGGTCGCTTGTCCAAAAGTGGGGCTCCGGGTCCTTGTTCAGGCAGCCGTCAATCACATGCGCCAATACGGGGGTAACGTTGGCGCGCCATGTCCTAATCGGTTCCGGGTCCTTTTCCAGGATCGCCAACGCCACCGTCAGTTGCGATTTGCCTTCACACGCGCGCTCTCCGGTCACCATCTCGTAGAGCACCGCCCCGAGAGCGAAGATGTCGCTGTGGCCGTCTAATTCTTTTCCCTCCACCTGCTCGGGAGACATGTACTGAAACGTGCCGACGATCATTCCTTCCTGCGTCATCGGGGTTGACGGCGCGGCTTCCACGGTCAGGGTTGCTCCGCCCAAGGTGGCTGCCGGCTTCGCCAGTCCAAAATCCAGCAACTTCGCGCCGGTTGCCGTGAGTATCACGTTTCCCGGCTTCAAGTCGCGGTGTACCACACCACTGCGGTGAGCCTTGTGCAAGGCGTCGGCAATCTACGCTCCGTACTTTAAGGCTTGTTCCGCGGCAGGGCTCCGCGGAGCAGGCGGCCGCTCAGGGTCTCCGCCCTCCAGATACTCCATGACCAGGTAGCTAGTACCATCCTGCTGGCCAACGTCGTAAAGGTGGCAGATGTTGGGATGGCTCAGCAATGAGATCGATTTCGCCTCACGCTCCAAGCGCTGCTTAGCCTCAGGATTTTCCGAGAGATGCGCGGAGAGGATCTTGACCGCAACGGTGGGCGCGTGTCGCGGGCACGATAGACATAACCCATACCGCCGGCGCCGAGCGGCGATGGAATTTCGTAGGGGCCGAGTTTCGTGCCAGAGGCTAGGTAAGGTTTGCCGACGAAACACTCAGAATCGTCGCATCCTCTCCAAAGTCATGTAGCGGCTATATGAGTTACACGTCATCATAAGTCCCATGGGAAGGCGTAACACACATGGAGCCCCAGGAGCGGCCTGATTCGGCACTAGATTCGAGCATCACGCGAGAACTCCTGGAGTGTCGGCAAACCCTAGCTTGGGAGTACTTCACGCTTGCCCGTCACTCTGGAAGACCCCCCGGATCGGCAGCGACTTCTCGAAGCCAGTGGAATTCAATCACGTCATTCGGGAACCTCTGATGGCCTGCGCCGTGCATGCGCCAGCGACAACAAGAGACAACTGGCTAGGATACCGGCTATGATCGCTAGCGACCAGGTGACCGGGAACTTGCCGCCGAAGGCTTCGTTGAGCCATGCCATCTTCACACCCACGAACATCAAGATCACTCCCAGGGCATACTTGAGCAGCCGAAACCTATGTACCACGCCGGCCAGGAGAGAGTAGAGTGCACGCATGCCCAGGATTGCAAATACGTTGGAAGTAAACACGATGAACGGTTCTTTTGTTATCGCGAAGATCGCGGGCACAGAATCTACGGCGAATATGATGTCCGAGACTTCGATGAATACAAGAGCTACCAGCAAAGGCGTTCCGTGCCACTTTCCGGCAATTCGTCGAAAGAGGTTCTGGCCATCGAGCTCCGATGTCACCGGGATAATCCTGCGCAGCAACCGAATCGCAAAGTTCGCTTCTGGGTCGATTGGTTTTGCTGGCGCGAGCAAGATCTTGGCGCCCGTTGCTATCAGAACAACGCCAAAAATGATGACCACCGCCTTGTACTGAAGGAGAACAGCGCCAAGCGCAATAAAGACAACGCGAAATGCCAGTGCACCCAAGATCCCAAAGAAGAGGATGCGATGCTGGTAGATCGGTGCAATCGCGAAGTATTGAAAGATGATGACAAAGACGAAAATATTGTCCAGCGCCAGCGTCTTCTCGATAACAAAGCCGGTAAGGAACTCCAAAGTTGTCTGCCACGCCAGGGTTCCGTCCGCTGCGCCCAGAATGTCGCTCAGGCGCGGGTCCAGGGGGAACTTCCACAGGCCATACGCGTAGAGTAAACCAGCAAATCCCAGCGCCAACGAGGTCCAGACAACACTCCAGGTCAGCGCCTCGCGAGTCGAAACTCCATGGGCCTCGCGGTGGAACACTCCCAGATCCAGCGCTAGCATGCCGAGCACGAACAGCGTGAACCCGCCGTAGAACCACCAGTAATCCGTAAATGGAAATAGCGAGATTTCGGTCATAGCGGCTGTTTTCACCTGGGCGAACGATGTTACTGGTGCTTATGGGCGGAACCGCGCGGCACTCCGGGGAGAAGTCCGCGCGGGCTTGTTGTCCCAAAGAGCTGAGAGTATCGTAAACGCCGCTAGCACCAGGACGACCGCTGGGGCGTCCATCTGACGGGGCCAGGGTTTGGCCACTCCTTGGTCATAGTTCATGCGGCCTCCCGGTCTTGCATGGCCTGTTCACGCTTGCCGTTCCAATGCCGCTTGGCCGAGTCAACTACCCGCCATATTTCTTTTTCGGCAAGAGGCTTGGCGAGCAAATCGAAACCCCCGAGATCGAGTACTTCCACCCAGAGGGATTCGTCTGCAACTTGAGAAATAACAATCAGGATTGGCGGATTCGGCAGCAGTCTCAGTTCGTCGAGAATTTCCTTCCAGTTGCCGTCAGGGAGGTCCCGCTCACAGACAACCACATGCGGCGAGTTTTCGCGCACGAGAACTGTTGCCCCGGCACGAGTGCGAACGCCGTGCAGAATCCAGTGGGACCCGGCAAAGACACGACCCATATGGGTGTGAACTTCTTCGAAGGAGCTCACAACCAAAAGGGCATCCCCTGTGTCTGCAACTTGACAATAACGTTCTTGGTCCAAAGTTAGACGCCTCAAGTGTTCTTCCTCCTTAGTTGGCTACGCCACTGCTCGATCCGCTTGATCCAGGGTTGGACTCTGGGATGATTGCTTCCCAAAATCGCCACTCCTGCAAGTAGCAGGGGCACTCCGGGTATGATGGGTAGCAGCACTCCAAGTAATCCGGCGATCAGCAACGCGAATCCGGTGGCCTCGCGAAGTCTTGTCATGGCACGCCTCCTCCCGGCAGTTGAGTCATTGGCGAAACGCGCTGAGCAATGTCCACGCGAACCCGGCCTCTTTCTTTCGGATGGTCTCGAGTTCCCCCTTGTCGAGCCAAATGCCTTTGCAACCCAAGCATTTGTCGATGTGGACATCGCCGAAAGCAATCCCTTCAAGCTGCATCCCGCACTTCGGGCACTTCATGTAGTGAAGAGCGCGCTCGCGCTCCCGCTCTTCAGTCATCAACTGTGCCTGCTGCTCCCTGGCCATTTTTCGCTTCAGTTCGAATTCTTGGCGGGCAAGATATTCGTCTTCATTCGTGCTGGGCTTGACAGGCATGTTGTTTCCTTCCTTGTTCCACGGATGACGTAATAGCAGTGTGTAGCACGCTCGGTCACAACGACATTCCCCGTGAGTCGTAAGCGCCTGCGACCAAAGTCGTAGACCGGTGCGAGCCAGCGCAACCCAGCGGCCCATCTTGCATCTCTAGCTCGCAGAGCGCTCGGTCAGACGGAACGAGTCCGCCTTGATTCGGCCATTGCCGGTTCGTTTGGCAGTGGTCAAGGCAGCGTGGATCATCATGTATTCGGTCATGCTCTCCAACGTCACGACGCCAACCAGTTTGTCGTTCTCGACGATAGCGGCGGTTGCAGATTCGGCTTCATGCAAGCGCATGAAAACAGACTGCAGAGGCTCCGTCGGTGACGCGACCGTGAAATCCCGACGCATCGTCTCGTCAACACTCGTGTGAACACCGCCCTTGGTACAGGCCGCAATCAGGTCCGAACGCAACAGCATGCCTGTTACTCGGCCTTGGGTAACCACTGGAAAGTCCTGCTGCCAACCGCCCAAAACGAGCTTCACTGCCTTAGATAGTTCGTCTCTTGGTGACAGAGTACGGAAATCTGAGATCATCGCGTCCTTTACAGAGACGGATCCCAGCGCAGACTTTGTCTCAACCACGGCTGCTTCCTGTGCAGCCCCGATCCAAACAAACAGGGCAATAAACACGAGGAACGGATTTGTAAAAAGCCCCACAAACCCAAACAGGAATGCGAGTCCCTGTCCGACTCGTGCTGCAATCTGTGTGGCTCGCACGTATTCCATTCGCTTCGCCAAAAGTGCGCGAAGCACCCGACCCCCGTCCATCGGAAAGGCTGGTATCAGGTTGAAGCCAACTAGAAAGAGATTGGCAAACAGAAGCCTCTCCAGGAACATCCCGTGCGTCAGGCCCATCTGGCGGACAGGTTCGAAGTGTCCGGTCAGGAACGGATATGCGCCCAGCAGCGCCGCCAGCACCACATTGACCGCCGGTCCGGCCAGAGCGACCCAAAGCTCCTGGTTCGGTTTGTCCGGCATGCGCTCCAGGCGGGCCACTCCGCCGATCGGCAACAAGGTGATGTCCTTGGTTGCAATGCCGAACCTGCGCGCCATGAGTGCGTGACCGTACTCGTGCAGAACCACACAGACAAAAAGCGCTAGTGTGAAAGCCACGCCGGTCAGTGTGGGGAGTAGGCTCCGGTACTGCATCCAGTGACTGAGGGCAATCCAACCCAGCAGCAGAAGAAAAGTGGCGTGCACGTAGACTGCGATCCCGGCGAACGTACCCATCTTCCATGACCATTTCATGTTCGAATCTCCTAGCTAGATATCGGACCTTTTCGTATTTCTTGAGCGGCCCCAGCCGGGGGGACGGCTGGGGCCTTCGTAGGTTCAGCGAGCCACTTCCGAGGCCACCATGATGTTGTCTTTCACGCTGAAAACACCTGGTACAGAACTGGCCCGGCTATAAGCGACCTGCTTATCGAGCTTGCTCGACACCACTCCGTGCAGCTCGACATTACCGTTCTCGACCACAATCCGGATCGGGGCTTGCGGGTCAAGAGCATATTTTTGCAGCGCGGCGTTCCCGTATATGGAACGGGCCAGTGCAACGCGCAGCCTGTCATCGTTAGGCGACGTGGGCGCCACATCGATTTCGTCGATCACTTCCTTTACGCCCGGTGTGGTCTCAACGATGGCGAGGGCTGAGTCGCGATCCGGATAGTCCCGTACCTTGCCGCCCACCGTCGCGATACCATCCGCCACGTTCAGCGTCAGGTTGTTGAAGACGATGCCGTAACCGATCCGGTCATAGCGCAGCTTGTTGGCGAGCTGCTCCTGCAGCAGTTCGTCATGGACGCTGCTGGCCACCTCGATGCGGTTCCGTATTCCATCAACGTTTTGGATTTTCCGCACCCGCTTTTCCGCGTTGACCTTGTCGATATAGAGTTCGACCTTGCCTTGCAGCGTCACCATGCCGTCCTCGACATTGGTGGTGACGCCCTTGAACTGATCACGTTTGCCCAGCTCTTCGGAAGCTTTCAACCGAATTTGCTGGTCGTAGCGGCCTTCACTTTTCTGTTGAGCGCTGACCGGCAGGGCCAGCGCAAGTAGCAGCATTACCATCGCAATCCTTTTCATGTTCGTATTCCTCTCCTGATTTAGATTTGGTTTCTACTTCGAAGTCTGGGCAGGTGTGCCTTGGGCACACCCACCCTGTTTGAGCCTGCGCGTGGTTAACGTGCGATCGGCTCCTCCATTAGTTCGTGCAGACGCATCCGGGCCTCGTGGTAGTCGATTACGGTGTCTACGTCTCTATACAGCGCGTCAGAACTCACCCAGATACCGTGTAAGTTGTCCCTGTACTCGGCCTTGGCGATGCTCCTCCGGTCTTCATTCAGCCAGTTGAGCGCATTCCCCACTCGCCGTGCCATGTCTTCGAGGGGCGGCCGTGCAGCTTCGATGGCCTTCTCCTGGAACAATGTGGCCTTGGGCTTCATGCCCTCCAACTCCGCCAGCATCTTGCCCATCTCGTTGATGTGCTCTTTCATGACGCTGAGCTTGTCGGCATGGGTCTGCCAACTGAGTTGCCGGTTGCGCCGCTTCGATTCCAGCATCGCCGCGTCGCGCCGGGTTTCGATGGCTTTGCTTTCGAACGCCGCCAGCATGTCGTCAATTTTCGACACCTGCGACACTTCTCCCATCGGGGGGACAATGACCCGGTCAATC
>Ga0182021_10003660_pt1 | contig 18099 bp, 14 predicted proteins | sample 612E3MmetaG_FD_120493 | JGI IMG/M metagenome (GOLD analysis project Ga0182021, IMG submission 120493) | Permafrost microbial communities from Stordalen Mire, Sweden - 612E3M metaG (Illumina Assembly) | ecosystem: Environmental > Terrestrial > Soil > Wetlands > Permafrost | place: Sweden... | reverse complement strand
GGAGAGGACTTGAACCTCCATGAGTTACCTCGCTTGCTCCTAAGGCAAGTACGTCTACCAATTTCGCCACCCCGGCATATGTGATTTTTTGTCAGGCGGAATTTCGCCCTACGGTCGCGGGTACTTTTCCGCCTACGGCAAGGAAAAGTCTTTCAATTCTCGCACGTATGCAAAGAAGTTTGCATACTCCCTCGCTGAGGCGTGGGCGGGAATTGAACCCACGTATATTCCTTTTGCAGAGGAATGCCTTACCACTTGGCTACCACGCCTTATTTTTCACTATAACCTAGAAACTAGAACCTAGCAACTAACTTTTTAATAATTCGTCAATTTTTTGACGATGCTTCTCGCCTTCGTCTATTTGGACATCAAGAAAAGGAATCGGATTTATTTTCAGGGCTTTGGCAATATTTTTTCGAAGTTCACCCAAATTTCTTTTTATGAATCCATAAGCGGCGTTTTCTTTTTCTCTCGGCATGACACTTATCATAATTGTTGCCCTCTTTCCGTCGGGGGAGAGGAGAACCCGAGTAACGGTAATTAAAGATGTCGTTCCGGCTTCCCGTTCAATGTAAACTGCCGCAAGCTCTTTTATATTATTTTGTATTTTTTCATTTCTATATTCAGACATATATTACTATTTCCGCGGAAAGTAAATTTTTATTCGCGCTTTACCCTAAAGGGCTCCGACACGACTCATAAAACTTTACTGTCCGCTCCAATACTATTTTATCGTAACCTGAAACGCTTCGAGAACATCTCCGGGAGCGATATCGATTTTCGTTTCTACCTGGATTCCACAATCGGAGCCCTCAAAAACTTCTTTTGATTTTAATTTATTTACTTGTAATTCTACAATTTTTCCGTTCCCGATTTCGAAATCCCGACGAACAATGCGAACAGTACTTCCTTGGGCAATTCTGCCGGTTGTGACTTTTCCGCCGACAACATGTTTGCCCTTCGTTCCGCCAAATATTTTCAAGATTTTCATCGCCCCGATGACTTCAATGGTTTCCATTCGCGGACGACGCTCTTCCACCAAAATCTTTAACCAATCAATAAGTTTATAAATAATATCGAAAGTTTCGACTCTGACTTTAAGAGTTTCATTCAAATCTGTCGCCCCACTATCCATTTTTGTATTGAATCCGACGATAATGCTTTCTTTGTTGACGTTGCCCATTTTAAGGTCGGATTCATTTATGGCCCCGACACCCTTACCTATTATTTTAAAGGCAATATCTCCCGTATTTAATTTCATCATTTCTTTTTCGATGGCTTCAATCGAGCCGGAAACATCCGTCTTGATTATTATTGGTATAGTTTTACCGGCATAGGCAGTTTGGTTTTCTATCATATTCATATTCCGATTCTCTTCTTTGAAACCAGTTACATAATTCTCGGCTTCCTTCTTAATATTGAATGATTTAAAGATGTTACCAACTTCCGGCATAGATTCAAATCCGGAAAGTCTGATAGGGGATGAAAAAGTGGCTTCTTTTATAGGTTTTCCAAGGAAGTTTTCCAAAATGCGTGTGTTAACGATAGCCTCTCCGCAGGCGACGAACATCCCAGCCCTGAGTGTTCCATCTTTAATGACACATGTTGCCGAAATGCCCCGCCTTCCGTCACGTTTGGCTTCAATTATTACACCGCTCGCATTTAACTCGGGGTTGCCTTTTAATTCATGCAAATCGGAAACCAAAATAACCATATCCAAAAGATCTTTTACTCCGGTTCCGATTTTTGCCGAGATAAGAACAAACGGAATATCGCCGCCCATTCCTTCCAAATATATTTCCTTTTCCGACAAATCCATTTTCGTTTTTTCAATGTTGGCATTCGGCTTGTCGATTTTATTTATGGCGACGATATAAGGAATTTTATTTTCCATTATGGTCTTGTAAGCTTCAAGCGTTTGAGCCTTGACCGAATCCTCGGCCGAGACGACAAGAATAGCGATATCCGCCGCTTGGGCACCACGAGCGCGCATTTTTGAAAATGCTTCATGCCCGGGGGTATCCAAAAAAGTAATTAATCTGTCATCACCATTTTCGTCTTTGACGGCAACTTCATAGGCGCTAATATTCTGAGTAATTCCGCCGGCTTCATTTTCTACGATATTTGATTTTCTTATGTAGTCAAGAAGAGTTGATTTCCCATGGTCAACATGCCCCATGACAACAACGACAGGCGGGCGAACTTTTTGATTTTTTTTTGTTTCTTTTGGCATAAATAAAATAATTATTTCCACAGAAAATAAATTTTTATTCGCGCTTTACCCAGAGTACTGGGCTCCGACGCGACTCATAAAACTTTATTTTCTGCTCCAATAATTTTAATATTATTTGATTGCTTTACTTAAAACTTCTTTCTCTTCGCTTGAAAGTTCAAATTCTGATTTACCTCTGACTATCGGTTTGGCAAAGATACTCATTCGATCCCTGGCATACAAGCTCGACATCACTACTCCGTTACCCTCATCGTTTAGCATGGCAATGGCAAAACTTTGATTACTACCGGCATCAATGAATGGATTGAAGCGGACGGTTTCTATATTGCGCACGGATTTATCCAGTCGACTGTCGATTACGACTAAATGCTTGTCTATTTTTTCTTGCATCTCTTCTATCTGGTTTACTTTTTTACCAACCTCGACAATCATTTCCTCCAAATTGCGAGCCTTGGTTCCGGCAAAGATTCTTTTCAACCGAATCTCAATCATCAAAATCCACAATAAGATGAGGACAACAATTCCGGAAATTATATAAAATAAAATAGTATTCGTCATATATTAAAAGAGTATATACCAATAAGGTTTTTTTTACAATGCTGTGATATAGTATAAAAATGAAAGTCAGAGGAAACAAAAATATATACCTTGATCATGCTGGAGCAACTCCGATTGACAAAGAAGTTTTAAAAAAAATGGCTTTTTACGAAAAAGAGTTTTTCGCCAATCCAAGCGCGGTGCACGAGCAAGGGGTAAAAGTAAGGAATGTTATTGAGGAGGCAAGGGCGAAAATCGCCAAGCTAATGAATGCTCATAGTGATGAGATTATTTTCACCGGAAGCGGAACGGAGAGTGATGCCATGGCGATATTGGGAGTAATTAAAAATTACGAATTACGAATTACGAATGAAAAATTAAAATATCAGATTCCTCATATAGTTACAACCAAGATAGAACACCCGTCTGTGTTGGAAAATTGCCGAATGCTGGAGGCAAAGGGAGAAGCGGAAGTTACTTATGTCGGAGTTGATAAGAATGGAATTGTAAACCTTGAGGAATTAAAAGATTCTCTCAAAGATAATACCGTTTTGGTTTCGGTAATTTATGCCAATAATGAAATCGGAACTATCCAGCCGATAGAAGAGATTGCGAAAATAATCAGGCATTTTAGAAAAGAAAAACTCAAATCTTTCCAAGAATATTCCCCTAAAGTGCACGGATATTTTTCTGCTGAAAAATTCCTCGTGCTCGCGCCGTCGCGCTCCCAAGGCACTTTAGGAGAACATTCTTTACAAGATTTATATCCTGCCTTTCATACCGATGCCTGTCAGGCGATGAATTATTTATTTACCGAAAATATCGAAAAACTGGGAATGGATTTACTTTCTTTCAATAGCTCGAAAATTTATGGTCCGAAAGGAATTGGAGTTTTATATAAAAAAAGAAGCGTGGAACTTGCTCCGCTATATCAGGGCGGGGGACAAGAATCTGGTTTACATCCGGGCACCGAGAATGTTGTTTCAATCGTCGGACTGGCGGAAGCATTTGCCATCACAAATAAAATAAAACAAAAAGAATCCGAAAGATTAACTAAAATTAGAAATTACGGAATCAAAAAATTGTTGTCGCTTTCGGAAACTTCCGGCTATAAAATAATTTTAAATGGCGATAGGGAAAAAAGATTGCCGAACAATATAAACATTTCCATCACGCGAATTTCGAGTGAACTTCTGGTGATTGAATTGTCGACTCATGGAATTTTTGTCTCGGAAAAAAGCGCCTGCAAAAGCAACGACGAAAATAAATCATATGTCATCAACGCTATCAGAAAAACTTACCCTCGCGATGGGAAAGAAGAAGGTTCGCTTCGGATTTCTCTCGGGAGGTGCAACAAAATGGAAGATATGGACGTACTATATACGGAGTTGAAAAACATTTTGGAGAAATATAAAAAGTGGAAATAAGATTGACCTTTGTGCTATAATAGCACTATGGATATTAAAGAATTAGACAAAAAACAGCTTATTTTACTCACTTTACTCATTACTTTTGTGGTGTCTATTGCCACTGGGATTGTGACGGTTTCGCTTATGAATCAGATGCCAAAGAGTGTTCCTCAGACCATAAATAATGTTATTCAGCGAACAATAGAAAAAGTTACAACTGTCCAAGTTCCTACCCCAGCTCCAAATACGAATAATAATAAAACCGATAATACAGTTGCAGTGGCACCAAAAGAGGAAAATCCAGTATCGTTGTTTGGTGATAATGCGGATGCACTAGTGTCTATATATTTAAGTACCACAGATACAAGCGCAATTACTTCTCCCGCAAGTGATACAAGCGGGACTGCAACTCCCACTAGTTCTCCCGTAACAGATACAACTATAAGCGCAGACGAAAGTGGAGTCACAAGTAGCAACGAGCCGATAGCTGTTGGTCAAGGTATTATTGTTTCTGATATCGGTTTAGTTCTTGTTGATTCAAATATTATAAGAGAGAACGAATTATATAAAGTAATTTTGAATAAGATAGAGTTTAATATTTCAGTTTTGAAAAAGTTTGATAATGGATTCACGATTTTAAAAATTTCACCGATGACAGACACAACAGTGAGTACCGATACGACGACAAGTCCGACGCAGTAACTTGTTTTGAATTTAAATTCGTAATTATTAATTCGTAATTCTTAATTATTTTTTATGCCCCCATTCAATAATTTTACAACAAAAGCAAAAGAAGTAATCCGGAAGGCTCACGAGCTGGCTATTGAGCGTGGACAAAATCACGTGAATTCTTTGCATTTATTAACCTCTTTGTTGGTCCAGGAAGATTCCTTAGTTGTTTCTATCTTGGATAAAATGGAAGTTGATACGATGCTCTTGACGGATAACTTGATTGAAATGATTGAATCACCTGAGAGCCGTAATACTCTCTCGCCTTCATACCAGATTTATCTTACGCCGGACCTGGCTCAGATTATTGAGAATTCGACAAAAGTTGCCGTTGCTCTCAAAGATGAATTTGTTTCAACGGAACATTTGTTTGTGTCACTACTTGAAGTCCCCGGGGAAGCTCGCGAATTGCTTAGCCGCTTCAAAATTGAAAAAGAAAAAGTTATTGATGTCCTTAAATTGCTTCGTACCGAAAATGTCACAGAATCAAATTCTTCAAAGAGACCGAAGCTTCTAGTTAAGTTTACGCGAAACCTGACAACTCTAGCCAAAGAAGACAAGCTTGACCCGGTCATAGGGCGCGACTCGGAAATTATGCGAATGATGCAAATTCTTTCTCGCCGAACCAAAAATAACCCTATTTTAATAGGTGAAGCGGGCACTGGGAAAACGGCAGTAGCTGAAGCCTTGGCAATTCGTATCGCCAAAAACGATGTTCCCGAGAGTTTAAAAGATAAAGAAGTTGTATCGCTTGACCTTGGATTATTGTTATCCGGCACAAAATATCGCGGAGAGTTTGAGGAAAGATTGCGTGGCATAATGAAAGAGATAGAAAAATCTAACGGCAAAATAATTCTTTTTATAGACGAGATTCATACCATCGTCGGAGCGGGCAGTTCGGAAGGTTCTCTTGATGCTTCAAATATGTTAAAGCCGGCACTGGCTCGTGGAGAGCTCCGGGCAATTGGAGCAACAACTTTGAAAGAATATCAGAAACACATTGAGAAAGACCCAGCTTTGGCACGACGTTTTCAGCCGGTATATATCGATGAACCAAGTATCGATGATACGGTAGCAATACTGCGAGGGCTAAAAGAAAAATATGAACTTTTCCATGGCGTTCGAATTACCGATGATGCAATTATTTCGGCCGTGAACTTAAGCGCCAGATATATTACGAATAGATATTTGCCGGACAAAGCCGTTGACCTTATCGATGAGGCTTCATCGTCGCTACGTTTGGCTCTCGAAAATAAACCACAAATTTTGGAAGATGCCGACAGGAAAATAATGCGTTTTGAAGTCGAAAAAGAAGCCTTGACGAAAGAAATAGCCAGAGAGAAAAAAGATGAAGGCAAAGAAGCAAGAATCAGGTTGAAAGATATCGAGAAAGAAATAGCCAACCTGAAAGAGAAAACCCACGAACTTGAACTCAAATGGAAAAACGAAAAGGAAACAGTCCAAGAAATCCGCGGAATAAAAAAAGATTTGGAATCATTGCGACTTGAAGCTGAGAATGCTGAAATGCGGGCTGACTTAAGTCGTGCAGCCGAAATACGCTATGGGCAAATTCCCGATTTACAAAATAAGTTGGAAGTAAAACTTTCCCGCTTGAAGAAACTCCAAAAATCACGCAGAATATTGAAAGAAGAAATAACGACTGATGACATTGCGGCGGTTGTTTCGCGTTGGACCGGCATACCGCTCGAGAAAATGCTGGAAGAAGAATTAAAAAAGTTAGCTCTCATGGAAGACGAACTGCGTTTGCGTGTTGTCGGTCAGGATGTAGCCATCAAGAAAATCTCCGATGTTGTCAGACGCAGTCGTGCCGGAATCTCCGACCCAAACAGACCGATTGGCTCCTTCATTTTCCTTGGTCCGACTGGAGTCGGCAAGACCGAGCTGACAAAAGCACTTGCGCAATTTATTTTCAACGACGATAAAGCCCTTATTCGAGTGGATATGAGTGAATATACCGAGCGCCACAGTGTTTCCAAACTCATCGGTTCGCCGCCTGGATATGTCGGCTATGATGAATCGGGGAATTTGACGGAAGCAGTCCGCCACCGACCGTATTCGGTTGTTTTGTTTGATGAAATAGAAAAAGCTCACCCTGAAGTTTTCAACGTCTTACTCCAAGTTCTGGACGAGGGTCGTCTGACCGATGCCAAAGGCAGAGTTGTAAACTTTAAAAATACGATTATAATTCTCACCTCAAATTTGGGCTCGGACTTTATAGAAAAAATGGAATCACTCGGGTTCACGAATAATTCAAAGAAAGATGAATATGCTCATACCAAAGATAAAGTTCTTGATGCTCTCCGTGAACATTTCCGACCGGAATTCTTGAATCGTTTGGATGATATTATTGTCTTCGATATTTTGTCTCTCGAGGTCATTCGTCGTATTGTCGATATCAAAATTAAAATTATCCGCGAACGTTTGCTCGGCAAAGATATAGGTTTGGATATTTCCGACGATGCACTTACTTACCTGGCGCGCGAAGGCTACAACCCGCACTACGGAGCCCGACCGCTTGCCAGATTGATTCAAGAGAAGATTCTCAATCCGGTGGCTAACTTCATCATTTCTAAGGGGGTTAAGAAAGGCGATACGGTTTTCGTGACGATGAAAGATAATGATATGTTGATTGAGATGAAGAAACGGAAAATTAAATCTGAAATAGATTTTTCCAGAGCTCCAGCTCATAATCTCAAGTAAATAAAAACCTCCCACCTGGGAGGTTTTTTATTTCTATTTGTTTAAACTACCATTAACAATAAATTCTTTTACTCTGGCATAAGCTTCCTCCTTCTTTGGACTTGGATTTTTATTTATGGACTCTCTTAGCCCTGTTAAAGTCCACGTTAATTTTTCAAGTAATTCCGAACCGTTACTTTCTTTCAATTCTTTTATAACATTGCCGATTTTTTCCAAATCTTCGTCAACTCCTGCCATCGTACTTCCGTCATTCATGTTTTCTATTTCTCTTTTCAACATGCCGATTCTTAAATCAAACGCTGCTCCCAACTCTTCTTTTCCTTGTTCTGCTTCGGAAACAACTGGAGTTTCAGCTGGTGTTTCTGCTACGGGTTCCTCATTTTTCTTATTGAAAATATTGAATCCTTTGAATTCCATATATTTAAAAATATTTTATTATTAATTTTTTATCCACAAAATGACTAATTTCCGGGATAATATCTAAAACGATTACGACACTTAATTACATTGCTATTTTAGCACAAAACAGCCTGGATTAAAATTAGGCTTCCCAATGTAATTATAGGAGACGCATACATTGACAAAAACGTATAAAATGGTAGATTAAGCCTAAATTTGTCAAATGAATATTGTTAAACTTAATCAATTTAATATGCAAAAAGTACCGAAGAATTTACAAAATGACGGATTGTCGGATTATCTGAATAAAAAGAAAGACGATTATCCTCTCATGATTCAAGGAGAAGTTCACGACACCTATTTTATGGGTGACAGTCTTCTTCTTGTTGTTGCCAGTGACAGAACAAATATAAATGGTTTTGTTTTGAACACTCTGGTCCCACACAAAGGAGCAATCGACACTGCTTTAACTCACTTTTGGCTGACAAAAGTCTTAATAAGGACACTCAAAAACAACTTGATATCGTCAGAAATTTGTCCTGGTGCCAACGGCGCTTATGATTTGAAAAAAAATCTTCTACCGGAATTGTCTATCGACCGCTGTTTATTGGTTCGAAATTTAATGAATAAAGTTTATTCATTTGATATGGTTATTCGCCATCACATTGGGGACTCCATATTCGAAGAATACCAAAAAAAAGGAACAGCTTGCGGACGCACTATTCCTCCGGGCATGCCAAAATGGTCGAAATTAAACAAACCGATTTTTACTCCCTCGACAAAAAAAGGAGGCAATGGTCATGACGAGAACGTAAGTGTCGATAATTTTTTTCGATTAATGGAAACCGAACCAAACGACAACTGGGAAGAAGCTTTCGAAATTATGGGAAAACTAAAAGAAGCCTACTCCATCGCTTATGAATTCGCCGAGGAAAAAGGAATTCTGATTCTTGATACAAAAGCAAAAGTTGCCGGGTTGACAATTGTGGACGAATTTATGACACTAAATTCTTCTACTTTCGCTTTTAAGGAAAAGTGGGTAAAAGCAATGAAGGAAAAATGCAATCCGGAATTCATCGATGAGCCTATAAAAGAATGGGGAAGATCAATCAAAACTCCGTTCTATTATGAAGGGAGTGGCAAACAAATTATAGGGATAGAAAATCTTGATTCCGAAAATCCCGAACATGTGGAATTTGTGCACAGTGAATTGGTTCCGGTTGAGCGCATTCAGGCCGTCAGTACAAACAACCTGAAAATTTTTGAAATGATTACAGGTGTAAGCCTTAAGTATTATCAAAAAGAATCAATGGGAGTTTAACATTTTAAAACTATAAGAGACAAAAAGACGCGATAACATATCGCGTTTTATTTTTTGTTGAAAAATATGACAAAAACGTGTATACTCTCCTTGTGTAATATGCGTCGGTGGTGGAGTGGTCTATCACAACAGACTGTAAATCTGTCGCCTTCGGGCTTCGTTGGTTCGAATCCAACCCGGCGCACCTTATTAATAATCCTTCATATTTAACGAAGGATTTTTCTATTTTTTTATCCAAAAGTATGATAAAATATACTATATGTCACAGCTTTATAGTAATTCAATTTTTTGGGTAGATATAGAAAAAGTTAAACCGAATCCCTTTCAACCGCGTCGCGAGTTCGATGAGGACCGATTGCGTGATTTGGCAGATTCTATCCGCCAATACGGAGTCCTTCAGCCACTTGTGGTTTCTCGAGAAGAAATTCAAAAGGAAGATGGGGGAATTGCCGTAGAATATGAGCTGATTGCCGGAGAGCGCCGATTGCGTGCCTCAAAACTGGCGGGGCTGGAACAAGTTCCGGTTATAATCCGAGTCGGCGATGATAATATGTCCAAGCTTGAACTTTCTATTATTGAGAACTTGCAACGCGAAGATTTGAATGCCGTTGAGCGTGCTCGAGCTTTTATGCGACTTGCCGAAGAATTCAAATTTACTCACGGTCAAATAGGTGCCAAAGTCGGCAAGAGTCGTGAATACGTTTCGAACACTCTCAGGCTTTTGGCCCTACCGCAAGAAATGCTTGATGCTCTTTCGGCCAAAAAAATAAGTGAAGGCCACACTCGCCCGATTCTCATGCTCGCCGACCGACCGGAAGAACAGATGGTTTTGTTCAAGGAAATAGTTTTCAAAAAAATGACTGTCCGCGATGCCGAGAAAGCAGCGCGTAAAATCGCTTTTGACCGTGTCCGCAAAAAAGAATATCTGATGGACCCGGAGATTGCCGAGATGGAAGAAAAGTTGCAGGAATCACTTGGAACGCGCGTCCACATTGAAAAGAAAGAAAACGGCGGTTACATCACAATTGATTTCTTTACCAATGATGACTTGTACACAATTCTAAATTCAATCAAGCCAAACGAGGGTAACAATCCGAATAGCATGCTCAATAAATTTATCGCATCACAGGAGCCGCAGACGGAAACAATAATAATTGAAGACGATACTTTACCAAAAGATGCGGATGTAGATAATGAAGCTCATCTCATTGACGACAGAACAAAAGAAGAAGTAAAAAAAGCCGAAGAAGATATCGACTTATATAATATTAAAAATTTCTCGATTTAATTTTTGCCGAAGGAAAGGAATCTGGACAATAAACTATTTGATTTTAAATAGTTGGTTATTTGCTTGCGAGCAAGACTGGTCTTGACGTGGTCAAGCCATTTTGAAGATGGATTAGCGTTTTTATTCACCTGAATCTCCACAATGTCATTGTTTTTTAATACAGTATCAAGGGAGACAGTTTTGTCGTTCACTTTTGCTCCCTGGGTATGATTGCCGATATCGGTATGAATAGCATAAGCGAAATCGATTGGAGATGAATCTTCCGGTAAGTCGATAATATCTCCCTTAGGAGTAAAGATGAAAACTCGGTCTTTGAAGAAATCCATTTTTATTGTTTTCAGAAAATCTTCAGGATCATCCTCGTGTTGATTAAGGTCGTGAAGTTGATGGACCCATTCGAATTGTTTTGGTATATTTTTATCTCCGACCTTTTTTTCTTTATATAAATTATATATAAAATGTGCAGCGACACCGTTCTCGGCCTTTTCATGCATTTCATGTGTTCGTATTTGTATTTCGACGATTCCTCCCGTCCCGGTGAATATTGTCGTATGCAAACTTTGGTAACCATTGGCTTTTGGAGAGGCGATATAATCTTTTATACGATTTGGAACCGGAGTCCACTCTCCATGAATTAATCCAAGAACGTGGTAACAATCGGCAATCGAATCGACAATAATCCGAAGAGCGATGATGTCGTAGACTTTGCTTATATCCATATCGTATTTTTGGAGTTTTCTCCAGAGTGAATACAAATGTTTTTGTCTATAATCTATGACAGCGTCTTTTATTTTTGCTTCTTTTATTTTTTGGACAATTTTGTTCTTTACTTCAATCAGATATTTTTCGTCGGCATCCTTTTTTTCCAAAAATAATTTTTTAACTTCCTCATATTCTTTCGGATAGGCGAATTGGAATGCGGCATCTTCCAGTTTACCCTTAAGACGCCCCATCGATAAACGGTTGGCAAGAGGAGCGTAGATTTCCAAAGTTTCAAGAGCAATACGTTTCTGTTTGTCGGGTCGGACATGTTCCAGTGTTTCCATATTGTGGAGCCGGTCGGCCAGCTTGATAACAAGAACACGTAAATCTTCGGCGACAGAGATGAAAAATTTTCTTAAGTTTTCTACATTACGTTCCACTCCTTTATATTTGACAGTACCGAGTTTGGTCACTCCTTCCACCAATCCGACAATTTCTTCCCCGAATTCTTTTGTCAGTTCTTCCTTGGTTATCGATGTATCTTCCATGACATCATGAAGTAACCCGGCGGATATTGTTTTGGCTTTCATTCCGAGGTCGGCCAAATTTAAAGCGGTATTGGCGACATGAGTGAAATATGGGTCGCCACTTTTCCTTAATTGCCCTTCGTGAGCACGTTGTGCGAAATTATAAGCCTTTTCTATAAGGTTTTTGTCTTTGTCTTTGATATCTTTAACTAAAGATATTATTTTATCAACAGTTGGCGTCATACGCCATATTATAGCTTATTATTGAAATTTGAAAAGTTTATTTATTTTTTATTATTTTTTATATTTTCTCCGTGCTTGTGAGGATTGTGATTTCTGCACATTCTGTTTGAACATCTCTCCGGGATAGTTTTTGTGCCTTCCATCATTAGTGATCCGCATAGTTCACAAATATTGCCGGTTGGCTTGGCCTTGATGGCATTCTTGCAATCCGGATAATTAGAACATGAGTAGAATATTCCGAAGCGTCCACGACGTTCCATCATTTTACCTTTCTGGCAAACCGGACAGATAATATCCGTCATTTTTCTTTTCATTTCCTCCTCGTCTTTTTTTATGAATTTACATTTCGGATAGCGCGAGCAGGAAATGAAAGTTCCGAATCGTCCTTCGCGGACAACCAACTTGCCTCCGCCGTTTTTTCCAGTCTTAGCGCCACACAGCGGGCACATCTCGCCTGTTTCTTTCGGTCCTTCCAGAACATTACCCTCCATTGTCCGGGCGCCACTGCAATTCGGGTAATCGGAACAGGAATAAAATTTGCCGGCACGAGATAATTTTACAATCATACTTTTCCCGCAAACCGGACATAGCATATCGGTTGGAGCCTCTCCCATATTCGTGGCTTTAGCCAATTTATCCTTCTCTTTCACTTCCTTCTGGAATGGCGTGTAAAAATCACTCAAAGTTTTCACATACTCGCGCTTGCCATTTGAAATGTCATCCAGTTCATCTTCCATTTCGGCGGTGAAAGTATCGCTTATATAGTTCGCAAAATTATTTTCCAAAAAACTTGAGACGACGTCTCCAGTATCGGTGGGGAAGAGGGTTCGCCCTTCTTTTCTGACATAGCCTCTGTCTTCCAGAGTTTTCATAATTGAAGCATAAGTCGAAGGTCGGCCAATTCCACGCAATTCAAGTTCGTTTATAAGCCCAGCTTCGGAATAGCGATTTGGCGGTTCTGTTGCTTTCTCGGTACTTCCAAGTTCTATTAATTTTAATTCTTCTCCAATTTTTAAACTTGGCAACTCTACATCTTCTCCGCGAGCCGAAGTATCGCATTTAAGCCATCCAAGGAATAAAACTTGCGAGCCATTTACGGCAAAATCGGGAATTACACCATTTTTAATATTGGCGGTTATTTTTGTTTTCAATAATTTTGCATCGGACATTTGAGAAGACACGGCTCTTTCCCAAATGAGATTGTAAAGTCTTTTCTGGTCTTCATTTGTCCCTGCATTCATATCTTCTATATGTGTCGGGCGGATTGCCTCATGAGCTTCCTGGGCGTTTTTGGATTTAGTTTTGTAAAAATGCAATTCAGCGTATTCCTTGCCGTATTTTTTCTCAACCAGAGAAAGGATTTGATTCTGAGCGACAACCGACAAATTCGTACTGTCGGTACGCATGTACGTAATAAAGCCAGACTCATAAAGTTTCTGGGCTGTCTGCATAGTTCGAGCTGGGGAAAAGCCAAGCCGAGTACTGGCGGTTTGTTGAAGAGTGGAAGTCGTAAAAGGTGCTCTTGCGGAACGTTTCTGTTCATTTGTTTTAATGTCGGTGACAAACCATTTTTCTTTCCTTCCCAGTTCCAATATTTTTTCTACAACTTTTTCGTCCCGCGGTTCTTCGACACATGTCATTACCAGTCTAATCTTTTTCTCTGTATCAAAAATGCCTTCCAACGTCCAATATTTTTCTGGTATAAAGGCGCGAATTTCGCGTTCGCGTTCCATGATTATTCGAAGGGCGGGGGATTGAACACGGCCGGCGGAGAGTCCGTAACGGACTTTTTTCCAAATTATTCCCGAAAGGTCGTAGCCGACAAGGCGGTCAAGAACACGGCGGGCTTCTTGGGCTTTGACCAAGTTGGCATCAATATCACGCGGATTAAGAAGCGCTTCCTCCACGGCTTCCTTGGTAATCTCATGAAAGGTCACCCGCTTGATAGGAGCTTTAATTTTTTTATCATCATCCAATAATTCTTTTAAATGCCACGATATCGCTTCTCCTTCGCGGTCCGGGTCGGTGGCGAGCATTATCTCGTTTGCCTTCTCTCCGAGAGATTTCAAATCACTAACAATTTTTTCTTTTCCTTTTGAAATTTCATAACGTGGAACAAACCCGGCCGGGATGTCGATGGCATTTTTATTTGATTTCGGTAAATCTCTAATGTGGCCGACAGATGCTCGCACAGTAAAAGCGCCATTCAAATATTTCTCAATCGTCTTTGCTTTTGATGGTGATTCAACAATTAAAAGTTTCATACAGGTCTAAGTATTACACGAAACCCCATTTTTTAGCAAATATCAGTTTTAAATTTTCCTAATTTCCCCCAATTCTTCCTTAATCAATTCTTTTATTTCCATTGTCGAAAGGAGAGCGTTGATTTCTGCGGTATTTATGCCGGAGATTCGGATTAGTTCATCGCGTTCGATTGGCTCACGGAGAAGCTCAATGATTTTCATTTCCTCTTTTGAACAGTCGGCATATTTTTCTTTATCAGAAAGTTCTGGTTTTTCAACTTCAAAACCGAGAGCCATAAGGACATCTTCGCAGCTAGTCACCGGTATGGCTCCTTGTTTGATTAGTTTGTTTGTACCATCCGAATTTGACGAAAATGCCGAACCTGGAACCGCAAGAACATCACGATTGTAATCAAGAGCCATGCGAGCGGTAATTAAAGAGCCTGACTTTTCTTCGGCCTCTATTATTAGCACCGCCTTGGAAATGCCAGCCATTAAGCGATTCCTTTGAGGGAAAGAGTAAAGAGTAGCTTTCCATGATGGAGCCAGTTCGGAAATGAGACATCCTCCTTTGTCCACTATTTCTTGAGCCAGACGAATATTTGAGCGAGGATGAAGAACTGAATTATCGAGTCCCGATCCAGGGAATGAGACTGTGATCAGTCCGGCATCTAAAGCAGCTCGATGAGCAATACTATCCATGCCGATAGCCAAACCGGAGACGATAACAATAGGGTAACCTTTAAGTCCGTGAATTAACTTCTCGCAAATATCTTTCCCATAGGAAGTATATTTTCGTGAGCCGACAACGGCCAGATATATCATATCGGCACTCGGAAGTTTGCCTCTCGTGTATAGAGTCTTTGGTGGCTGGGGAATCTCAAGCAAGGGTTTCGGAAACTGTTCAGGTTTTAATTTATAGATATCATCCATAATAATTTGTATATTATAGCAAATTTTTATATACTATAACTACTATGTTGGATATTAAGTTTATACGCGAAAATAAAGATATTGTAAAGGAAGGAGCGAAGAAGAAACATATCGAGGTGGATATCGATGAACTTCTTTCTGTTGATGAGAAACGCTTGGCGCTCCTTTCGCGTGTTGAATTCCTGCGTGGCGAACAAAATAAAGTTAGCGTTTCCATGGGCAGCAAATTATCCGACGCGGCTCGCGGCCAACTTATAGAGGAAATGAAATTGGTTAAAGAAGAATTAAAAGAAAAAGAAGAAGAACTTCGTGAGACCATAAAAACATGGCAGAATTTAATGCTCCAAGTTCCGAATATTCCGGATATATCGGTTCCTGAAGGTGAAAGTGATTCTGACAATCAGGAAGTAAAAAAATGGGGTGATATCACCACCTTCAATTTTGAACCGAAGGACCACATCGAGATTATGACTAATCTAAAAATGGTGGATTTTGATCGTGGAGTAAAGGTTCATGGATTCCGAGGATACTTTCTTCTTGGGGATGGAGCCCGTTTGTCTATGGCTATTTGGAATTACGCTCTTGATTTCTTTTCTCAAAAAGGGTTTACACCGATAATTCCACCAATCATTGTTAATAAAGAAATTTTTTTCGGTACGGGATATTTGCCACAAGGAGAAGATGATTTATATAAAACACAGGATGGAGATTTCTTGGCCGGCACAGCTGAGGTACCGCTTATGGGGTTTCATTCCGGTGAAATTTTAAATAAAGATGAATTACCAAAAAAATATTTAGGTTTTTCGCCTTGTTACAGACGGGAAGCAGGAAGCCATAATAAAGATGTGAAAGGGCTGATTCGCGTTCAAGAGTTCTATAAATTTGAGCAAGTTATTTTATGTGAAGCTTCACATGCCGAAAGTGTTCGATATCACGAGGAACTGAATCGTAATATTGAAGAGTTTACCGAATCACTCGGCATTCCTTATCATACTGTTGCCAATTGTGGCGGAGACTTGGGTATGGGTCAAGTGAAAAAATATGATGTTGAGCTTTGGGTTCCAAAAGAGAATAAATACCGGGAGATAGGGTCAGCTTCGTATTTCCACGATTTTCAAACTCGCCGTTTAAACATACGTTATAAGGACCAAGATGGTAAATCAAGATATGTACATTCGCTAAATAGTACAGCAATCCCGACTCCTAGAATTCTAGTTTCTCTGGTTGAGAATTTTCAGCAAGCCGATGGCACCATCAGAGTTCCGGAAGTTTTGCAGAAATATTTAGGAAAAGAAATTATTTCGTAAATATACTTAAATTTTTAATAAATATGTAGATTAATAATTTGTAAAAATGGAATTAAATATTAATCGAAAAATCCAAGAAATATACACTGATTTCACTATTAAGATAGATAATCTTCTCAAAAAAAGAAAAGAATTACTTAAGTTATATCGCCAAAAACTTGAAGAAGCAAAGATTAAAGAAGTTAAGGATTCTATTTCCAAATAATAATTATGAACAAAGAAGGTTTGCCCACTAGTGATACTTCAAATACAGAAACCCTTGAAAAGCAAGAGCGACCACTTGTTGTTGAGAATAAAGAGGATGGAGTGGCTTTCGCTGAAAAAATACTCAATAAAATAAAAGATTATCTAAAATCTTTTTCCAACAAAGAAGAAGCAATTAAAAAAATAGAAAGCACTGTCTTTTTTGATGATCCAACAATTAAGGAACAGATAAAAAACGAAATTAATCTCGACAACCAATTGACTGAAATAGACACAGAGGTAGAAAAAGTACAAATTAAAGCCTCAGAAAATGTTAACTTAGTTGTTAGTAATTTCAGTAAGGCTTATCATCATCCGGATTACAGAGATAAGGTTGCAAATGAGATTAAAGAAGCCAGAAATACTGGTCAAGATGCGGAGGCAATTCGAAGTAGTTTCTATGACAAAACCGCAACGGAAAAAGAAAATTTCGAATCACAAGAGAAAGAGAGAAGCGTGGCCGAGATAATGAAAGAAAAAGATATGGTGATTGTGCATGCAATACCATTGAGCATAATGAATAGACAAAGTACTCCCGAAAACAATCCAATGTTAAAAACAGGTGGACATCAGGACTTTGAAACTAGCGTTGAGATACTTTCCGGTCTTTCTCCTACAATTGCAACTTCCATCGCCTCGTCCGAGAGAAATCATAATGGCTTATATTATCCTTCTGGTGTGATTTTAGGCGAAGGAAAGATTCTTATGGCTCGATCTGAAGATGCTGGATCTGTCGCTCATGGTTTATATAAGAGAATTTCAAAATTCAATAGTGACTCTGCTATTGATTCTGAAATAAATGTAAACAAAGCTAAGGAAAAGGGTTTCATTAGTGATTATAATGAATTAACAGTAGAAAAACCTCAAATTGCAGGTTTGTTTTATGATTTAACCGAAGAACCAGAATTACCACTAGAAAATCCAAATAAGAAAGAAATGATCGAACATGAGCTCCGATATAACGGTAAAGTACTAACCAAGGAAGAAATAGCTGAAATTGATGAGGATTGGAAAAGACGTAGAGAAGAGGACATAGAGGATAAAAGACAAACGGAACGAGTAAGAAAGCTTGACTTATATGAAATGAAAAAATTTTCAAAAAAGTTAAATGTTCCACTTTATACTTTTAAAAATGAGAACGGTGAATTGAAAAAATATAAGACAACATTTTTACCAAGTGAAGCAGAAAATTATTATCTGAATGTGGTAAAGCCCAAAGCAGATCAACTTTGGAAAGAATATAGTGAAAATAAAGAAAACAAAG
>Ga0182021_10003659_pt1 | contig 18101 bp, 19 predicted proteins | sample 612E3MmetaG_FD_120493 | JGI IMG/M metagenome (GOLD analysis project Ga0182021, IMG submission 120493) | Permafrost microbial communities from Stordalen Mire, Sweden - 612E3M metaG (Illumina Assembly) | ecosystem: Environmental > Terrestrial > Soil > Wetlands > Permafrost | place: Sweden... | reverse complement strand
GCGGCATTTGTAGGGCTTATTTACGAGAAAAAAATAAATGTCCTGGTTGCAGGGGACCGGATACCGGTAAAGCCGTTACTCGTATACGATGTAAAATCAAAACCTGTGAAGTATTTCAAAAAGGAAAATCGAAATTCTGTTTTACGTGTAAAAATTTTCCCTGTAAAAATTTGAAACACTTGGACCTGAGATATCAGACAAAATACAATATGAGCATGATTGAAAATCTTGAATTCATTAAAACAAATGGTTCAAAGAAATTTGTTGAAAATGAAAAGATAAGATGGACTTGCCCCGAATGCGGAGGAATCATCTGTGTTCATAACGGATGCTGCAGTAATTGTGGAAAAAAGAGAATGTAAAAAATTTCTGGGATTTATCGTCGTTTGTCTTAAAACATTTAGAGTCAGCAACGGTTGATGATTCTCCCTTCATTGTATAACCATATCTGTCTATCCAAAGAACGAGCTAGCCGTAATACCACTCTTAACTCAATTTCGTCTTGCCAAAAGACTAATTTTTTTTATGATTTGAGTTCCAGATCCATTTCGATACCGCCGATGGCACCTAGGACAATATTATAGATAAAGGCGAGGATTGCACCGCCGATAAAGCCGCCAACCGTCCCAAATACAATCATGAAAATGAAGCCAACGATTCCAACTCCGGCTCCCAACATGCCCCCACCAAACATGGCTGCAGTTCTTCCAACTCCCACTGCCAGCATCAGTCCTACAACAAATCCCCAGATAAGACCAATTATCGCACAAAACTTTGCTACACTTATTACACCAAATTTTTTAATCATATATGCCGTTGTCACCATACAAAACTCCTGCAGGTATAGTGAAGGAATATACCAACGACTAATTATTTGTTGTCATAGGGTTGTGCAAAACCGTTAGTGATTTATCGGTTGAATGAGACTTTTGAATACCGTAATCTTCCTTCCAGACCCCGCACTTAATACGATCTATTAAATAATGTAACTTTGAGTTCTGTGAAAAAAGAATAGGGATTTATTTGCCCAAAATAATTTCACGCTGTCACCTTTTTTTATCGGGTTCAGAACAGAAGTCATGGGTTCTTAGGGGTGCGAGCCCATGCCGGTGATTTGAGTGGTTAAAATCAGGTGTCCCCCTCACAAGCCATCCCTCCCCCATATTTTAACTCGACATCCGGCGTGAGAATCCCCCCATTCGACCCCCAAAACAGCCCTTCCTTTCACTTTCCACCTCCTTCATCCCATCCGGCAAGTGATCGGCCATCCAAAAGCGTCCATTAGCGTACATTTTCAAGCCCTATTTATACCGAATTCAGCCGAACGGATCCCATTCTGAAGTTTCCCAAAATATGTGTGCTGAAATTCCCCGAATTTGTGCTATAATAGAGAGCATGACCCTTTCGTGAAGAGGAGGTCTCCGACGGAGAAGTGAGGTTTGGGGAGTGCAGGTTTCACAGGGTCCCGGGCCGGATGATCGTTCCCCAAAACAGGGGTTCTTTTCCTTTTGACCGTGCTACCCCCCCAGCACCTATGAGTTTTGCCCTCCATTAGCGTCCATTTGCGTTTTATAACTCGAAGGAAATAGCTCCGTTTGGCGTAAATCTCGCGGAATACGCGTTTTTTGAAAAAGTGTGTAAAACTGCACCGTTTTTTGCAGTATAGCCGGAAATGGAACCCCCGGAAGGGCAAACCAGGGCCGCAGAGGGCCCGGATTGGGGGTGGGAGATGATGTCTCGTTTTGGTGTCGTAATACGACGAAAGGGGGATAGTCATGATCCACCAATGAGAAGCACTCAATTACTGTAATGCAGTTCCCATTCGTTCCCCATGAAATCAAACCACGGAGAAATGGGAAATGTCAGACGTTAAGCAGCGCTCCGACCGACTTATTTCCAGTGGAGAATGAATCATTTTGGATGGTCTGATATCACGATCCGGTTCCTCCACCAATACGAACAGGAAGGAGCGATCTGTCAACAATACGGTGTAAGATGGGTGAGAGTATTTAATCCTTTCCGGGAAAATAATCCAGTAAATGGATTATCTCTACACTTCCCTGAAATTCGTTCTCGGCGGAGCAATGGTTGTCGGGGTGACTACGCTTGCCGAGCAGGTGGATCCGCGGTATGGCGGCATACTTGCTGCGGCGCCGATGATCACGACCCTCGCGTTTCTCTTCACCTGGTCCGAGGCAGGGCGGCAGACAACCCAGCAGCTGGTCATCGCGACCTTCTGGTTTGTAATTCCCACCATGGTGTTCCTGCTGGCATTGTATGTCCTGATGTCCCGGTTTAGTCTTCTCCTGACTCTTGGCGGGGCATATGGGATATGGATCGTGGCAACCCTTCTCATGAACCGGATCCTTACCAGCATGTGATGGAGCAATCCTTCCGGAAGATTTTTGATTTCCGGTTTCCCCCGCATTCGCACACCTCTTTGAAGAGATATTTTGAAACTCAGCGACAGGTTGAAAAGATATCAGGGATGATACAGGACACTATTGCAGCTTTGCAAAAAAAAGCATTTGAAGAGGAAAAGGATTGAGATCATGAAAGTATTGCTTAATCGTGAGAATTGCTCCATCTGCGGATCCTGCTGGGAGACCTGTCCGGATATTTTTGAGCAGAATCCGGACGATTCATTCAGCCAGGTGGTGGAAAAGTACCAGCTGAACGGGAACAATGCGGAGGGAAAGCTCCCTGCAGAATCCGAAGATTGCGCTGCCAAAGCGGCGGAACTCTGTTGTTCGGATGTCATCCGGGTTGAAAAGGAATGAAATGTCTCGCCGCTCACCTTGAAGAGAGCACAAACACTCCCTGGTAATTTTACTTCCCGAGCCCGTGCATAGGGGATTTCATCGTTTCCCTGATTTCAGAACGTGATCTTCCGGTGAAAACCGTTCTTCGTTACTGCCATTTTTGGTCAATTAAAAACCTATATATTCTCATATGTGAACTTCCTCCCATGTCGAAATTTTTCATTGTAGTCCTTCTGGCAGTATTCCTTATCCCGGCAGCGGTCTTCGCGGCCCCTACGGTTTGCCTGTTGGGCGGGGGCAATTCGACCGGAGGGATATGCCCTTCCGGTACGGGGATGATGAGTTCCGTATCTGGCACCTGTTCCAACGGCAACGGGGACGCCAGTTATTGCGGGACCGACGGTTCGTGCGGGGTAAACATCAGGAGTTGTACCGGTGAGAACTCCAGCTCCTGTGGAGTGACAGGAGGAGATACGGGAACCTGCGGTACTTCCTCTCGCGGGATGATGGGTGGCACGGGTGGAGATGGAAGGGTATCCGGCACCTGCAATGGTGAAACGAGCGGTGCTTCCTGGGGACAGGCATCTGCAGCGGGAGCTGGCATGTATGGCTGGGGAGTCGTGGGAGTTCTCCTTGTCATTGTCCTGATCATTGTCTGGATCATTGTGGGAATCCTGCTTATCATCTGGCTCAACCGGAAATTATCGGTAAAATGACCATAAAATCCGCTTTTTTTGGATAATCTGAATGAAAAAAGGGAAGTTGTGTTTCCTGCTCATCTTCTGTCTCAACCGGAAATTATCTCAAATGTGATCGGAAAATTCCGGTTTTCTTTTTTTTAGTTCATCCTGAAAAAAAAAGAGGTGAGTTGTGTTTTCTGCGTGTGGTTTACACCGTTGCTGTTGCTGATGGACTCTGGATGAGACTTGTTGTTGTACCCATGGTCCGGGCTGAACCTGCCTGTGCAACTGGCCGGGCAGCGGAATAATGGGACCTGACGCTTTCCTTCACTTCCTGGATAAACTGCTTCCGGAGAGATGCAAGATTTGCATTGATGGTCTTCAGGCTGTCCCTGTCCTTGTCAGTCAGTGCGATATCAAGCGCTGCACGCTGGCCGCTGATCGATGCAAGGGTTGCCTGCATTTCGGTTGTGTCAATATTGTACTTGTCAAGAATCCCGATCACGCTGTTTGCCCGCTGGACGTGCAGGTCGAATTCCTGGAGCCTGTACTGGTGGTGGTTTGTTCAGAGATGATCCTTTAGTCCCTGATCGATCGCAGATCCCTGCCCGGTTGTTGCCTGTCCTGTGCCTGCAGCCGCAGCCGGCAGCACGAGCACGCCGGTGAGGCAGAAGGTAAGAAATGCTCCTTTCAGCATTGTTTGTGCATTCATCATGTTACTCCTTGTTTTTTTTCTGATGCGGGTCTCTGCCGCATCCTGATCCAAGGTGTATCAAAGAAGCTTATCTATTCATAAAATGGGAAGATTACCGGCTGTAAAAACCGCCGGGTAAGCGTTGAACCGCCGGGTTATACGTTTATTCGTGAACGATCCCGGAGACCGGTGACCGGGAATCTTCTGACGGCGGGTGTCATTTTTTTCCGGCCTGATAGAAAAATGCCCCGGTCTCACAGGAGGCACATCCGGTTCATGGATTGATATTTACTTCTGATCCATCGGTTTTTTACTCTGCAGAACCCCACCATCTTAACAGGCGTTGTGAGAAAAGATCACACACATGTTTTAGCCGGTTCTGTTGCGTTGGCGGTTGGCGACTAATTCTTTCTCTCGTTGAAAATCTTTAATCAACCGCCTCTGCAACTGCACCTTCATAAGAAACAGAACACATTCTGGGAAATATTTCCGGAACTTATTTTGCGTTTTTCTCTATAAACTGGTAATTTCCTTTCGGTACGGTAATTTCGAACCGGGCTCCCTTGGTATATTCTCCGGTTTCTTCTATTGTCATATCGGTAATGGAAAGGACTTCCCGGACAAAGAAAAGCCCCAGGCCGGCATTTTTCCCCAGGCTCCGGTCAAAAATTATGTTTTTCTCGTCGGGTGGAATACCTGTCCCATTATCTTCGATAACAAGGATGAGCTTGTCCTCCCTTTCTTGGTACCAGAGTGTAACTTCCGTCGCATGGACACCATGCACAAGGACATTCTGCATCAGGTGGAACAGGACTTTTTCAAACAGGGGATCTGCATAGATATGAAGCCCTTCCAGACGACTCGTATGGTGGATATGGAGGAAATCCAGGTGTGAAATCGCAAAAAGGAATACCTGTGACACAGCCTGCCAGCGGGGATTCTGAACGCCCATATCCTGGTAATTTTTGGCAAAATTCAGTGAATTAAGGATCTTATTGTTTGCTGATACCAGTTTTTCCAGGTACAGTTTTCCTTTTTCATCCACGACAACGGATTTTAACAGATCAGGGTAGGCAGCAAGGGAAAATGCCGCCGACTGGATATCATGAAACGTCACTGCGTTCAGGAGAGCTAGCTTGTGGCGGGCCAGGTTCAATGCTTTTTCATTCCGTTTGTGTTCTGTAATATCTTCAGAAATACCCATCACAAAGGTTGGATTTCCCATTTCGTCAAGAATCGGAATTTTCTTGGTATGGAGAATCCGCTCTCCCTGCATCCGGGTCTGGATCTTTTCTTCAGGAATATCAATAATATGCTTCGTAGCAAGCGCTTCCTTGTCCTTTTTTACGAAAAAATCAGATTCATCTTTTGAGAAAAAGTCATAAGCGCTCTTTCCATAGAGATCAGCTCTTGTGTACCCGAGCAGTTCCTCTCCGGCCTTGTTAAAACGCACAAACCGAAGATCCCGTGCATCTTTCACCATAATCATGTCCGGCATATTCTCGACAACATTATTGAGGAATTTTTCACTCTCTTTAAGGGCTTCTTCCGCATCTTTGCGAGCGGTTACGTCGTAAGCAACGATCTGGTGCTCGATGGGAATCCTGTTGTCATCAAATAGCGCCCGTAAGGTAATATGAAGCCAAAGGAGTTCATTATCATGTAGGAGGATTCGGAGTTCAAAATTGTCTTTGGGATATTCAGACGTCAGTTCCTTAACACGTCCATCCAGTCGTTGTCTGGATCCATCCGGTAAAAAGATCTCAAAAGGTTTTCCGATAAGATCCCCCCGGGTTTTTCCGAAATAATTACAGAAGATTTCATTTACAAACAGGAGTGTCCCGTCAGGTCTGAACCTCGCGATAAGCTCAGACTGGTCGGTGACAAGTCGCTGGAACCCGATTTCGCCTGCCTGATTGAATCCCGCATAGCCTGAAACCGGTTGGGCAGGAACCGGCTTATCAGTGTCAGGGATATGCCCCGGCTCATACTTCCCTCCGGCCAGTACTCGTTCAATAATGCCGGGAAGAGCCTTCAGATAATTGTAGTTCTGGTCCTTTACCAAAAAATCTGCAGCACCCTGCCGAATGGCTTGTGCGGCAGAATTTCTGTCACCGGAACCTGTAGTAATGACGACTGGTATTTTTTGTTTTGTAAGAATGGGAAGAATATCAAACGGGGTGCCATCCCCGAGATAGAAATCACTGATTACGATATCGACATGCATTTCTTCCAGTTTTTTTCTGGCCTGGGAAACCGATTCAGTGATTTCAATCCGGTAATTGGGGTACTGGTTTTTTATCAGCCGCTGGAATGCAATCCGGTCTACGAGGTCATCCTCAATTAACAGAATCCTGACTTGCCTATCATTTTCCCTTTTCTCGGTCATGCTATTTTCAACCCGGAAGTTCACTGGTCATCCAGTACGAACTGATAGTCCTCATCACATTCAGAAAATCCATATAATCTACCGGTTTGATCATATACCCGGATACTCCGAGGTCAAAGCTCTGTACCTTCTCGGGTTCAGCTGCGGATGTGGTAAGAATGATAACGGGTATCCTTCTGAGCTTCTCATCCTGCTTGATATGTTTTAAAAATTCAATACCGTTCATTCGAGGCATGTTGAGATCAAGAAGGATGATGGCCGGGCGGGGAGAATCGGCGTTACGCAGGAACTCGAGTGCATCTTCTCCGTTATTCTTGTGAAAAAAAGGATTTTGGATATTCAGGTCACGGAGTGCCCGTTTCACCGACATTATATCCACAACGTCATCCTCGACAAGAAGGATGGGTTTTCCCTGTTTCATGGTTCTTTGCCTTTTACCGTATAGGTATTCGGGATGGTGAAATAAAAAATGCTTCCTTCAGTGAGTTTTGATTCAACCCAGATGTTCCCACCGTACATTTCGATAATTTTCTTCACTATGGACAAGCCGATACCGGTACTCTCGATCTGGTCCCGCGGGTAGAGTGTCTGGAAGATCTGGAATATTTTCTCATAATAGCGCTCTTCAATTCCTGGCCCGTTATCCCGTACATAGAGTTTCCAGAAATCTCCCGCGGAACAACTTCCGATATGTATCTCACCCTCCGGTTTGTCCATGTACTTGATCGCATTCCCAATCAGGTTGGCAAATACCTGATGGATCCGGGTCTTTTCAAAAAGAAGACTGGGGAGCGGGTTGTCTACAGATACCCTTATATTTGCAGGAGCCGGGAGGCTTTCGATCACATCGTGGACAATAATGTTGAGATCCATGCATTCCTTATCTTCCCGGATCCTTCCGACCCGGGAATACTCCAGTATTCCCTCAATCAGGCCCTGCATCCGGTGCACCCTGTTGATCAGCAGGTCCAGGTTTGCCTTACCTTCTTCATCAATCTTATCTTTATTGTCAGCATAGATCCACTGCGACAGCGATCCGATTGCCCTCAGTGGGGCCTTAAGATCGTGCGAGACAATATAGGCAAAATCCTTCAGTTCATTGTTCGCCTGCTCCAGATCACGTACGAGCTGGTTGGTGCGTTCTTCCATTCTTTTCCGCTCGCTGATATCAATAAATGTCTCGAGCAGCAGCTGTTTACCCCCGGAATTGATAGAGATCACACTTTTTAGTATGGGGATCTTCCCCCCGTTTACCGTTAAAAGGATCTTTTCTGCGTTTTCGACTACCATGTTATGATCGGTAATCGGGCACTTACCGATCTCAGCGGGACAGATGCAGGAGTGGCAGATCTTCCCGACGACCATTTCCCTCGGTGCACCGATTAAAGAAAGCGATAGTTCATTTGCATCGACGATCATGTGGGACTTTGCATCGATAACGAGCACCCCTGTCTGAATAGACTGCATTACTGATTTAAGATATTCCTCCTTCTCTTTGATCGCATTGTATGCCTTTGAACGGATGGATGTAATATACAGACCTACTGCAACAGAAAGGGTAAACATCAACAGCAGGACGAGCAGGTATTGGAGCCGCAGGTTCAGTAGCCGTGCGGCAAGGATCTCCGCGTTTATGTCAACACCTACAATTCCGACAGGTAGTCCCCGGCTGTTAAATACCGGGGCGTAGGAAGAGAGAACCGTGCCCCATTCGTCGGTGGTAAACCCCGGTTCAGCAGTAGGGAAACTGAAACCTTGAATCATGGCAGTTGTTACGTCATCATAGGGTTGACCGATGGATGCACCCGGAGACACTGCTGACGCATAATTATAATCGGGATCGACGACAAAAACAATGTTTTGACCGTCTGTCCTCATAGTATAAATGTAAATAATATCTCTGTTGGTCTGGCGGATCTGGCGGAGATTTTCCTGCATCATGAGGTATGTTTCCGTATTTTCATTCCCTGGTTTGAGCCCGGCAAGAGTGTCACCATCAATCAACCCTGCAGCGGTTTTAGCAACAGAAAGGCTTTCCCGCTGGCTTGATTCCATCAGGGTTTTTTGTGTTTGATCCAATACTCCGATGAAGGCGATAACCGAGAGTCCTAGAATAATTAAAACAATGACAAGACCGAGCTTATTGACAGAAAGATCCTTCCAGATGGGTTCAAATAAACCGGCCATTTATATACATTCCTTTTCCTTGAATGTGACTGATAATTATTGCATATCTTAATGGTCATATATTCATGGATCGGCTATCATGGCGGAGAAATCAAAAGAATCATTCAGCAGTATCCACTCCCCTCACTTTCATTTTCATGGGAAAGCCTTCCTCATTGACCAATTCAAAAGATCAGACCCTTCGGATACTGTGCTCTTACCTTAATCCGGATCACCTAAGCAGTTGGTGATATCTTCAAGGAGACAATCGGGGCATGATTTGGGCTCAGCTCTACAGGAAAAAAGATCCCATCACTTTTATCATCTAAATCGAGGTTTGTTTGGAAATTTGAGCCTTTAACATAATTTTTTGCTGATTAACTGCTAAATAAAGTTTGGATCAATTCCTTTTTTATAACATGATCACAATGCCAGGCGAAGCAAACGAATGTCAATTTCGGCAGCCGCCGATCGACCAAGTATCCTACAACAAGAGGAGAGAGAGGAGAGGAATTGAGATCGAAATAGACTATCTGCAAAGAGCCGGGATTCAATTTTTTAAAAAAAGTCTCAAAACACGTCCGAGTAATCCGGGAAAATTATTTTATCTCTGTCAGGGTTTTACCCTGCGATCATTAACGGGAACCATTCCTTAATCCCTGAATTTCCGGAACAAAAATTCCCCATTTCCGGAAATCTGGACACTCCCTGAGAACAATCCTGGTTACGAGATAACGGGATCGCCGGAGACTAGCACCAACCTTCCAGTGTCTTCTGCCCGGCTTTTACGCAGAAATTCTCCATCGCTTTCCCCACTCTTTCTTCAGAAAAATCGTAATCGCTGCAGAGCATCTTTTTGATGCCCGGGATATCCGGGTGGCTCCATGCGAGGGTATAGTCATCCGTTACATCCGGGTGCAGGAAGAGATCCATTACGGGTACGGGGTCAAAATCCGGAAGTTTCTCGCGGATCTTTGCGGTAAACTCCCCGCGCTGCACGATCCTGAGCCCGGTCTTTGGACCGACTCCCCCGACCCCCGGGTTAAAATCCGTACCTATGAGGATACCGATCTCGATCAGCTGCTCCCGGGTCAGCTTCAGCCCTTCGAGGACCTCGGAAAGGATGAGCCGTTCAGGGTTCACGGTGACCTGCCGTCCCCGGATCTTCCGCTTGCCGCTGACCGTGAGGTTCCTGACGAGATCGGGAGCGCCGAAGAGAAGTGTATCGTAGTCCTGCGATACTACGTAGCGGGCATCCCCTTTTGCCACCATATATGAGGCCTGGGCTTCGCCTTCTCCCGGTGCCTGGATTGTCGGCAGACCCATGAGGTGGAGTAGTTCTTTTGATGTCTCGATAATGGTTGTATCAACCCGGGAGGACGACCTGGCCTGTTTGTAGGCCTCGGCCTCATCGCCGCGCTCGATTGCTTCTTTCCATTTCTCGCCGGCCTCGGTCCGGATCTTCCGGCGCCCGTCGACGGTATCCTGCTTGAGGGCGGCAGGTTTCCCGTCAAAGACAAAAACGGGCTTTATTCCCTTTTCCATAAAATTCGAGACACGGAAGAGGATCCCGGAGAGGTGGGAGGTGACCCGTCCTTTCCTGTCCATGAGGGGGGTTCCGTCCGGCTGTCGTATGATGGAGAGGAACTGGTAGAGGGCATTGTTTGCGTCGACTGCTGCGACACCCGGCAGTGAATCCCAGGTCACTGCTCTCTTGTAATCAATAAGAATATCCCGTAATGCGACGCCCATGAAGTTCACCCGGTCAGGAAAAAATTACCGGTACATGCGTTTGGAATAGTCCCCTACAAGCTCGTCAAGGTGGGTAATCGCCATATCGTATTTTTCCGCCATGCGGGTGGAGGTCTCCTCAAGATTGTTGCGCAGGATCCGTTCCCGGATAACGATGCTCCTTTCCAGATGGCGCACTTTTACCTGGAGCGATAAGAAGAGTCCGCCCAAAGAGAGCATCATGAGGCTTGCGGCGACTGCGATGGTGAGATCCTGCCAGAACCTGTTTATAAGAATGAGCGTCGAAACGATCATCACAACGGTGAGCAGGATGTCAAGTAGGTACTCACGAATATCCATGCTTTTAGATGATGAGAGCACACTAATTAATCTAACTACACACCCGGAGTCGCTTCATGGAAATTAAACGTATCATACCCTTCCTTGTCATGCCCCTCCTGCTCCTTGCAGTGGAGATTGGTTCAATCCTTCTCTCCCTCCCTGTGCAGGCCGCAGGAATCACGGCATTTGAGGATCCCACATCGATTGTAAATCCGTTCATCTTCATCCTGATCCTGCTGGTATTCACGGGATTTCTGCTGATCCTGATCAAATATGATTTAAAAAAGATTATTGCCGTCATTATCGGGATTTCCATCTTCTTTACCTTTGCTTATATCTTTGCGGCTCTCGTATCGGCAGTAATGAGCGACGGCGATCTTTCACTGGTCGTCACCCTCATCCTCTCAATACTGGCAACTGCCCTCCTTTACAAATACCCGGAGTGGTATGTGATCGACAGCCTCGGTATTTTAATCGGTGCCGGCGTGGCATCCATATTCGGTGTTTCTCTGGATATCCTTCCGGTCATCCTTCTCCTGGTACTCCTTGCGGTTTACGACGCAATATCGGTGTATAAGACAAAACACATGATAACCCTTGCAGAAGGAGTCATCGACTTAAAAACCCCCATCCTCTTTGTCATCCCCAAACGGCGCGACTATTCTTTCATCCGGGACGGGATCGGAAAGCTGGCAGACGGCGGGGAGCGGGCTGCTTTCATCATCGGCATGGGGGATATGATCATGCCCTCAATTCTGGTCGTATCAGCAAACGTTTTTATCAAAGGATGGCGGCTCGGCGGCATTATTAATCTGCCGGCGATAGGGGCAATTGTCGGTTCACTTGCCGGCCTTTGCGTCCTCCTGTACTTTGTTGCATCAGGAAAACCTCAGGCAGGACTGCCCCCATTGAACGGAGGCACTATACTGGGGTTTCTTCTGGGGTGGGCTTTGGTCGGTTTTTCGTAACCGCGGGTTTATTTTCCAGGATAGCGGCAAGGACCTCTTCAATTCCCTCTCCTTTCTCTGTCGACATGGCAATGTAGCCTTCCATCGTCTGAAGATCTGATTTGTTCGCCGCTACGATAAGGGGTACATCGATCATCCCTTTCACTTCGTCAAGAAGGTGGAGCTGCACTTCCATCGGGTACCCGCAGTGTTCTGAGGGGTCGAGAATAAAGAGGACAGTGTCTGCGACATTCATCATCGCTGAAAGGGCCTGTCTTTCAATGGCATTCCGTTCTTCTGCCGGGCGATCGAGGATACCCGGCGTGTCGACAAATTGTATCTTTTCCCTTCCCATGGCTCGGTGTCCTACAATGACCCCTTTTGTCGTAAAAGGGTAGGATGCCACTTCCGGGGCAGCCGACGAGACCAGCCGGATAAAAGAGGATTTCCCTACATTGGGGTAACCGCCGATAACCACCGTGTAGGAATCATCAACATGGGGCAGCATCCGCAGGACGTTTCTGACTTCATTTAAGAAACGCAGGTCCTTATCGATCTGGTGCACCATCGAAGCAAGACGGGCCACGGTCCTTTTCCGTACAACTGTTGTGTCGTCTGATTTCCGGGACTGGACAGCAAGCTGGTTCCCTACAATCTTTGTATGCTTTGCAGCCCATCCGACCGCGCCAAGGGATTGCTTTATCCGGTCCATGCCAAAGAGGATATCGGCCATCTCAAGATAAAAACGGGGGATCTGATCAAATTCGGGGAATCCGCGGATGATAGAGACCAGCCGGTCGTGGACCGCTGCGCCAACTGCCCTGACAAATTCTTCATTGGCGCGATCCTTATTGGTCTTTTCCTTCATTTTTTTTGCCGCACGGCGGAAACTCCTGTCCAGGATTTCATCCGCAGTAGGCACTGTAGGCATATGTTCGAATTCCACAAATCTCCAACCTATTTATACAATGGAGAGTCATACGGTTTATCGTTATGGACTTGTCGCTGATCCAGAAAGATATACTGATCACGCTCATTACCCTCTATCACAAGCACTCCCACTCTATCAAAGGTGAGGAGATCGCCGACAAGATTCAGCGTAATCCGGGGACTGTCCGGAACCAGATGCAGGCCCTCAGGGCGATAGGTTTTGTGGATGGCGTACCGGGTCCCAAGGGGGGCTATATCCCCACTGCACTTGCCTACAAGGAACTCAACCTGAATGTTACCGCAGGTGACTACGATGTCCCGATCAGCAGGGACGGGGAAATTGTTTCCGGTGCAACCGTCCAGGAAATTGATTTTACCACGCTCTGTCACCCGGATATCTGTCATGCAGAGATCAAGCTCTTCGGAAGCCCGAAGCTCTTTGAGATCGGTGACCGGATTACTATCGGTCCCACACCGGTCAACAAACTCCTGCTCCGTGGGGAAGTATTCGGGAAGGATGAGTCAAAACAGTTGCTTCTCATTGCGACAACCGAGATGATATCGCTCCCGAAACAACCGATTAAAACCTATATGAGCAGTCCGTTAAAGACCTTAAAAATCTCAGACACCCTCAGGAATGCCCTGACACTCTTTAACGAAGAACGCATCCATGGTGCCCCGGTCATGGACAAGGGGAAACTTGCGGGGATCATTACGATGAGTGATCTTGCAAAAGCGATAGGACAGGATCAGTCATTAATGACAAAAGTATCGGCAATCATGACAACCGATGTCGTGGAAGCTCCCTCGGATACCCAGCTTTTTGAGGTTATCCGCAGGTTCAAGGAACTGGAAATCGGGAGACTTATTGTTGTGGAGAATGGAGAACCTGTGGGGATCCTCACCCAGTCGGATATTATCCGGGTATTTCCCTCGTTATAAATCCAATATTGTTATATATTGCGAGCTAAATTACATACGAGAGTGTACGATGACAGAATTATCAGACGCAGCTGTTGAACGTATCATCAAAAAAGCCGGTGCCTACCGGATAAGTTCAGATGCAACAGAAACCCTTGCGGTTTTGATGGAAGAATATGGAGAACATATTGCAAAGGAAGCAAAAAAGATGTCAGATCACGCCGGGAGGAAGACCGTGCGGGGATCTGACATACAAATGGCGGCGGAATTTTTCAAATAACGTAATGGTTAGAATACTATAAAAAAACCTTGTTTTTCGGCGTTTTTCAGAACACTTTAAATATTTATAAGCGTCATAATTTTTTTATGTCTCGTGTATTTGCCCGGAGCCTTTCCCGGAAGAAGATTATGAGTAATGACGGCAAGCTCGTCGGAACCCTCAAAAATATCCGGGTTGATTTTGATTCCGGCCAAGTCCAGGCGATGATTGTTCATCCTGACCAGACTTTTGTAACCGAAGGCTACACCATGGAAGACGATAAACTTCTGGTCATCCCGTTTGAATCTGTCAAGGACATTAAGGATTATATTGTCGTTGACCGTTATCTCGCACGAAAATAAGGATAATACAGGGTAATTGCTTCAACAAATCCATCCCCATATTCTTTTTTGGCAATATATTCAGCTGATGCCTTTGTTTCGGGGTTGGCATTTGCCACGGTTACGCCGATACCGGCATTTTTGAGCATCTGGATATCGTTGACCGAGTCCCCTATAGCAAGAAAATCTGCAGGTACCATCCCCATCTCCTGCGCGAGTCCCGTTAAGGCAGTTCCCTTATCGATGCCCGGGGACTGCAGGTGAATGGCAAACCCGGTATCGATAACCTTTACCGGGAAATCCGTAAGGATTTTCCGGATCTCATCTGCAGGGACCGTCCGGGCAAAAGCGAGATCGGTATACCGGTATGCAGCGTTGAAGAGTTCAATTTCTTTACCCTGCTTTCGATAATGAGACCGAACGATTTCCAGGGCTTTTTTGCATATACCCTGGTCTCCTTTGATACGGGGCGTGCCGGTAAAACCAATCCGGAACACTCCTCCGTTCTCGGCAATAAAAGTACCCGATGTTCCTATCATCCTGCAGAGGGAATCCATAAAGCAGGAAGTATTCCCGCTTGCGAGAACCACTTCGACACCTTCATCCACGAGGGATCTGATGAGCTCCATCGCACCGGTATGTAACCGACGGGACGGATCGGTGATCGTCCCGTCAATATCGGTGAGGAGTGCCTTCACACTGATTTGAGACCTGCTTCTTCTACCATGAATGGTGCTTCACCCTCGGGAAGATTGGGGCTGTCGACAAGGCGTGCAATACGTTTGCCGCCTTTGCTCTTGCGCAGGTAGAGCCGGAAGGTTGCGGTATGCCCGACAATGTTGCCCCCAATGGGTTTTGTCGGATCGCCGAAAAAGACTGCCGGGTTGGACATCACCTGGTTTGTCACCAGAGCAACAGCATTATGCTCATCGATGAGCTTGAAGAGTTCGTGCATATGCCGGTTCAGTTTCTGCTGGCGGGCTGCGAGCGTACCCCGTCCTGCATATTCAGCACGGAAATGGGCAGTGAGCGAGTCGATGATAAAGAGTTTGACCGGGCGCTCTGAATCTTTCAGTTCCGCGGCAAGATCACGTGAATTATCGATGAGAAGCATCTGGTGATCCGAGGTGTGTGCCCGGGCAATGTGGATATTGCGCAAGAACTCCTGCGGGTCAGCATCGTCGATCCCAAGCCCGTTTACCATCTGCTCGATACGCTCGGGACGGAACGTGTTTTCGGTATCGATATAGATAGCACTTCCGTTCAGTCCCCCTTGGTCTTCGGGAAGCTGGACATTGACTGCCATCTGGTGGACGATCTGGCTCTTACCGGAACCGAACTCACCGTACATCTCGGTGATGGCCTGGGTCTCAAGGCCTCCTCCCAGCAGTGCATCAAGTTCCGGAACACGAAATGACAGTTTCCTGATATCCTTCCGCTGCTCAAAGATATCCTTTCCGGTCTTGAACCCGCCGATATCAGCCGCTTCACGCGCAGCTTTGATGATCTTTTTTGCTGTTGACTCGGAAATCTCCGAAATTTCGGAGAGTTCGGCCGGTGATGCGGTTGCAATACTCTCAACTGACACGTACCCGGCTTCCCGGAGTTTGTCTGCTGTGCTCGGGCCAACGCCCGGTAAATCTTCAATTTCTAAAGGTCCTTCAGCCATTTCTTGCACATCTCCTATGGCACATCAAGATGTTAAACATGGGCATATATGCTCTCGGACTGGGCAGGGTGAAAGTGTCAGTCAGGTATCCAGTTCTTCGATACATTTACGAACCTGCAGCAACAGGGCTTCTGAGGTAAGTTCAACCGGCCGGATGTCCAGCGGCGTAATCCTGTTCCCCGAAAGGACACCTGTCACCTGAACGTCAGTCCCGTGCTGGAGATTCCCTTCAATAAGATAGCGTTCGGTGCCATTATCGATAAAAGTGCACCCCGGCCCGGTAATGATCGTCCCTTCAAAAACGATGGGGCGCGACTCCTCCTTTGGCAGGCGGAATGAACTCCCCCGTCCGACCCCCAGATCAATTCCCCTGAAACGACCCGGCCTGGCAGTTGCATGATAGACTTCAGCTGTATCGCCAGGCTGGACGTGGATGAGGGCTTTTCCTCCCCAGAGGACCACATTTATCTCGTCCTTTCCATCGCTCATTATAATATTTCTCACCCACGATGCCGTGCCATCGCGACTGGTGAACGAACGCGGTTCCCGTACCTCTTTTATTTCCCCGGTAATTGACCAGATTCCTTGTTCACTGACAGAACCTATCGGGGTAAATGGTACCGTGATCACCCGGTCAGTGACCGTTACCGAACTATTGTCGTCCAGGCTGTACGATTTCCCGGCTCCGCGCCGGTCGGGTTTCGCACCGCTGATATGGACAGGGCTTCCCGGGAGGATGTCCCTGAAAAGATCCGGCACCCATGCCACCACCCTCGCAGTACCCCCGGTATCGCCAATGACTACCTCCGTCATCTCACCAGTACTGCCATCCCGGCGGTTGAACGAACGGGGTTCTTCGCGTGCGATCAGGATTGCATCAAGGTCAACTGGTCCGGAAGAAAGGCTCACCGCGGCTGCGCTGTTTGCGGGGAGGGAACAGGTGATCTCGCAACCCGACTTGCGCAGGGCAAGTGCGTATATCTCCTGGGTGCTCTTCCCCGGGTGACGCCCGATGATTTCCAGTACCTCCCCCTTTTCAATATCCATAACTGCTGCGGCTTTCTCATCCCAGAGCACCACCCGCGTGGTGCCGGTTTCATCACCGACCAGCAGGGTCGCGACCCAGCCCTTTTCTCCATCTTTACGGTCGAATTCCTTTGGGTCTGTTTTGTCGATAACTTTCCCGAAAAAAGAAAAAAGGCTGGATTTTCCCGATAATCCCCTGATCTTTACATGCTGGCGGCCCAGTTCACCGAGCACAAGCATCGCCGCAGTCGGCTCATCGACAAGATCCCCGCACTCTTCGATCTTTTCTTCTACGCGCTTTTCGAACTCCTCTTTTGAGATCAGGTCGTCAACCAGTGCAAAGTGGAACAGCACAGCCGGAAATCTCCTTACCGTTGCCAGAGCGGGCGCTGCATGCGGGCAGTAATGTCCCCGGTATTTTCACCCTCGCGCATCAATGCTGCTTCACCCTCGCGTACGAGAACTTCGGGGCAGCGGGGGCGGCAATTATACTGCGAGGACATGGAAAACCCGTATGCCCCGGTATCCAGCACCGCAATGATATCCCCGGCAGCAAGGTCCGGGAGTTTACGGTCCGGAGCAAGGATATCTCCCGTCTCGCATATAGGGCCGGTTACCGTGTATTCTGTTGTAAGCGGCGCATCGGCTTTATTTGCAACAATGACTTCATGGTATGCGTCATACATTGCGGGACGGATAAGCAGGTTAAACCCGGCATCGACATTGACAAATTTTTTATGTGCCGATTTTATCGAGTTAACCCGCGTCAGGAGAACGGTCGAGTCGGCGACAAGCGAACGCCCCGGTTCAACCCAGAGTTCCGGGGAGATCCCGCAGGCTTTGACTCCAGCACTGAATACAGGAACGACTTCTGCTGCATAGTCCTCCGGCGTGGGAGCCGGATCGGTATCATGACGGTAAGAAATTCCCAGCCCTCCCCCGAGATCGATGAATTCAAGCTGAACCCCCATATCGGTGAGTTTTGCCGCAATCCCGACCATCACTTCTGCAGCCCGGATGAATGGTTCAATGTCAAGGATCTGCGAACCGATATGGCAGTGAATCCCGACCGGGCGGACATTGGTACATGACAAGGCTTCCCGGTACGCACCGGGGATCTCCTTGTGGGGGATACCGAACTTGCTTGTTGCGAGCCCGGTAGCGATCTTCGGGTGTGTCGGTACCTCAAGTGCCGGGTTGACGCGGAACGCGATTTTTGTAATTTTTCCTGCCGCTTTCGCTGC
>Ga0182021_10003657_pt1 | contig 18104 bp, 16 predicted proteins | sample 612E3MmetaG_FD_120493 | JGI IMG/M metagenome (GOLD analysis project Ga0182021, IMG submission 120493) | Permafrost microbial communities from Stordalen Mire, Sweden - 612E3M metaG (Illumina Assembly) | ecosystem: Environmental > Terrestrial > Soil > Wetlands > Permafrost | place: Sweden... | reverse complement strand
GGCGCAGTTTAGACAGTTGGGGGGGAAATTCTTGCGGTGGGGGGCGGGGAGGAAGGACGGGGCTGGCTGGAAATCCATGGGGGGGGGGGGGGGAGGGGAGGGGGGGGGGGGAGGGCAAAACGGAGGAGGCGGAGGGCATTTGTCCATCAGCGGAATCACACCATCGGGGGGAGACTTGACCGAGCCCTCCAGAAAGCGCACATCCGCGCAAGCCACCCGAACATTCCCAGGGTCGAGCACGCGGCCCACCGGCGCCTCGTCGAAGTAGACCAGCACGCGATTCACCCCGAGGGGCGCATTGGTTCCCTTGCCCGTGGTGAGCAGCTTGATATGCCGTATGTCGAGGTGGTAGCAGCGCTCTCCCGTGTCCTTGGTGAAGGGCGCGACGTCGTACAGGTAGCGGGTGAGCTGGACGCCCGGGGGTGGCGCCACGTTCGGGTTGGTGTGGGCCGTCACCTCGTCCAGGTTGCGGACGCCGTCGCGATCGATGTCAGCGAAGGCATCGGTCGGATCCAGGGGGTCCATTCCGGCGCGAAACTCCAGGCCATCGGGAATGTGATCCCCGTCGCTGTCGGCCTGCAGGGGATCGGTCTTGAGGAAGGCTTCCTCGCAGTCGCGCAGCAGATCACCATCGAGATCGGGGTTGGGATCGTCCTTGCTGGCGCAGCGGGTGAGCGGCTTGTTGGGATCCAAGGGATCGAATCCCGAGGCCCGGTTGCGTTCTTCAAACAGATCGGTGTAGCCGTCGCCGTCGCTGTCGGCGGGATCGATGCACCCCGGGCCAGCCGCCACGCAGGTGTGCAGGACTCGCTCCTGCGAATCGGTCAGCCCATCACCATCGCTGTCGGGCTCCAGGCCGTCGCCGGTGTCGATGACCGACAGGTTGGTCGCCAGCACACCTGCCAGGCCATTCTCCTCTATGTACGGGGTGTAGTTGATGCTGAGAAAATCGATCTTCGACGCCGAATCGAATTCGGTGAAGGTGCCCAGGCCATGCTCGGCCATGGAGGTCATGAGCGCCACGCCGCCCTCCCGATCTAGACCAAAGGGCACTGCCAGCGGGTCGGCCGCCGCCTCCGGGTCGTAGAGAAACGCCGTATGCAATCGGATCTCGCCCAGGCGATAGAAGTCCTGCAGCCCCATGATGTCGTCCACCGCGCGCAGAATCTGGGTCGACAGATTGTAGTCGGCCCCCTCGCCCAGGTCGGGATACATGTCGACCGGGATCGGCGGATCGAAAGCTGTGCTCCAGTCCTTGCGAGGCACGGTGCAGATCAAATAGTCGTCCTTGCAAACGGTGGCTCGACAGTGCTGATGGGCGGGGCACTCGCCTGTGCCGCAAGGGGTGGGGCTGGCACTGCACTGGGGATCGGGGGTGCCGTCGGAGAAGAAGATGATGATGTACTTGGATCGGGCCCGCTCGGCGGCTGAGCTAGCCACGATGTCCTCGGAGATCATCGTGTACGCGCCGCCCAGCGCTCCCTGGTAGTCGGTCAGACGATCGTGTTGGCTGATGCGGGTGTCGATGGCGGCCAGATCAGGCGCATTGGTGAATCCCTGGGTCAGGCGGTCCACCCGGGAATCGAATGCAATCACTCCGAACAGCACCGCAGGGTTGGCTTGATAACGCTGCAGGACCGCCCGCACAGCCTTGGCGCGGTTCATCGAACGGTCGGTCACACTCATGGAGTCCGAGGTGTCCACCACGAACAGAACCTTCACCGGGAACACCTGGTCGGTATCGGGCGACAGGCAGACGTCGCCGGTCAGACGCAGCTCATCGTCGAAGACAATGCCAGCGTCGCCGCGGCCCGGTTCCAAGCCCGAATCCGTGCATGAGAGCGTGGCCACAGACAGCCCGGTGGCCGCCAAGAGCGTCGCTGCGCGATTACTACGAGAACACATAGGCTTTGCTGGGGTGGTCACATCACCTTGTGGTGGTTCGTGGATTGGCGAGTGACGGGCGGTGGGTTGCCCTGGGGGCAGAGAAGGCGGTCCTTGGGGGGATGCCCTCTCTGCCCTGTCACGCACGACTTAGCGACGCCGCCGCCAGAGCATCACCAGGCCCAAACCCAAGACAACGAGCAAGCCTGCTGGACGCTGGCCCGAAATCACGCAGCCGCCGCCACTGTCGATCGCAGACCCCGTCACGGTCACGGGCAAGGTGGTCTCGGCGTGCTTGACCGACGGCTCGATGGTGTCGTCTACCGCGAGATCAGCAGTCAGTGTCAAGGTGTATTGCCCTGGGTTGTGCGGGATCAGCACCGGCCGCTTGTCCGCGTTGACCGGGGCACACTCGTAGCCATCCCCACAGGTGGCGGTTCCGGCCGGGTTTCTTACTGTGTCGCTGGACCCCGGGGGCTGAGCGGTCACGAACCACTTGAAGTTGACATTGACGCCCTGGCGGTTGGAAAAAAGCGACAGGTTGATGGTTTCGCCCGTCTTGGCCGTGACCAGCGGGGCCCCCACCACCTGGAAGACGGTCTTGGGATCCAGACACTTGCTGGGATCGGGGTTCTTCGGGACGACCAGGCAGAATCCGTTCGTGTCGCAGGCATCGCCCATGCCGTCGTGGTCAGCATCTTCCTGACCCGGGTTCGGGATGAGCGGGCAATTGTCCATGCCGTTGACCACACCGTCGCCGTCCGCATCGGAATCGCAGTTGTCGCCCACGCCGTCGCCGTCAGTATCTTTCTGACTGGGGTTGGCAGCCAGGGGGCAATTGTCTACCGCGTCCAAGATGCCATCCCCGTCGGTATCGTCGCTGCAGCCTGATGTCACGTTGGCTTTGAACGGACAAGGATCGTCCTTGTTGGGTATGCCGTCGCCGTCGATGTCGTCGTCACAGGCATCGCCCAGGCCGTCCCCGTCGGTGTCGATCTGCGACTTGTTGGGAACCAGCGGGCAATTGTCCGATTCGTTGGGAATGCCATCGTTGTCCATGTCCGGATCGCACACATCGCCGATCCCGTCCGCATCGTTGTCCATCTGATCCCTGTTCGCGGCGTACTTGCAGTTGTCGCAGACATCCCCGACCCCGTCGCCGTCGGAATCGGCCTGATCCTGGTTGGGACGGAATGGACAATTGTCGACATCATCCTCGTAGCCATCGCCATCAAAGTCGTCCGAGGTGGAGTACTTGGTGCCGATGTCCGTGTTGTTCACCAGGATTGCTCCGCCTCCACCGCCCCCGCCACCACCGTTGTTTTTGGGTGTGCCGCAGAACCCGGTGCCGCATTCGCCATCGGTTTGCGCCATCACTGGCAACGCCAGCAACAAGACGGCGGCCAAGGTGTTTACCGAAAAGAACCTCGCCTTCCTCATCGCATGTCTCCTTTCGCGGCTCGCGAGTTGGACTACGTCAATGTCGGACCGGCTTGATCGTAACATGTTTGGAAAAGCGCCGATGGCAAATTCTCCTTTTAATTTCCGTACTTTAACCGACATTACCGCACCCGCAGCGTTTGTACGCCGAATTACAGTTGGAAAATGGTGAGTAAGCTAACTCACCATGAAACCACTATAATTTCTGGCTAGGGCGCCGTCTGTGCCGAGTTGAAACGCAACACGTAGGAGCAGTAGGCATCGCTCGACAGCTCGACCAAATGATCGCCGGGCCGGGTGGTGTGGATGGGCATGGCGATGATCCCGTCTTCACCCGCCTCCCGGAAAATGTCGGCGCCTGCGCTGTCGAAGGTTGCCTTCTCGTTGCAGCTCGGTTCCGAGACTTCCAGTCGCAAAGAGGTGCCGGGAGCGTGGCGATTGTCGAGATAGATCTCGAACTTCAGATCGGATTCGCCCATGGTGCGCACGATGAAGCGGCGGGCACTGGGGAAATCCCCGTCCAGGTAGTGGCTGGTGTCGAGCACACAGCGGGCGGTGGCCCCGCAGGCGGTGGGAATGCTGTCTTCGCAGACCGTGCGATCGCGGCCCAAGGTGAAGAACGATTCGTTGCTGCAGGCACCAAGCCCGAACAGCACGAACGCCAGGGCGATCCGTCCTGTCACAGGGCCTCGACCTTTGCCTGGAAGTCGCCGTTAAGCGTGCGCCCCGCGGGATCCGCCAGGGTGGTGCGGAACAAACCCGTGATGTCCGCGTTGGCGACGGGCTCTTGGTCGAAGTGGATCTTGCCCACCTGCAGCGGAAAATCGGTGGTGGTGGATTCCACACGCTGAACCGTCCCCCGCGGCAGCCCGTTCACCTGCGCCGTCAGGTCGATGTCCGTCCCCGCCACCGGTTGGATGTCGCCGATGCTCACCGTCACCTTCACAGTCTTGGCCAGCACGGTCTGCCCGGAGGTGCGCAGGTACTCGACCGAGACCTCGTCACCCACGCGGGTAGCCTGCACCTTGTCGAAGTCCAATGTGAACACCTGCGACACGCTGCCGTACAGGCGATTGGGTGGGTCGCCACAACCGGCGAGAAGAAACAAAGGAACAAGAAATAGAGCGGCGCGCATCAGGGCTCCTTGGCAACTCGCAGGATTGCCTTGCTGGCCCCTGCGACAAGATCGTAGTAGCTCGACTGGAAGGCGATCACGGCCTTGCCTCCTGCGAAGGCCAGCGCGGTGTACTGACCGTCGCTGACACCGCTTTCGCCGGTTATCTTCTGAATACTCCAAGTCCCGGCGCTGCGACGGGCGAGATACAGGCCGTCCTTGTCCACATCGCAGCCTGTGCTCACACCGTAGTCGTTGCAGCGATAGTAGGCGATGGCAGGATTGCCGTTGTCGTCGAAGGCCAGGGAAGGGTAGTAGCCGGTGATCCCATCGCGGTCCACGCTCTCCGCCGCGGTCCAGGTGCTTCCGTCACTGGATTCGCTGTAGGCCAGAAGCTGGCGAGCATCATCGAAGTAGGCCAGGGCGTGCAGGCCCTGGCTGCTGACGGCGAATCCGATCTGTTCGCGGATCTTCCCCACGAACAGTTTCTTCGCTTCCCAGCCCTGGGCGATCTCGTGGTCGAGCCAAATCGCCGGCTGGGTCATATTGTAGTGGACGATGGCGGCCTTGCCCGCTGGCGAAAAGCCGAGCCGGATGTAGCTGCCGCCGCCCCGGGCCACGTCTGCCGTGAAAACCGAGTAGGCATCACCGCGCGCGAACTCCACATCCGAACTATCGAGGTCCGTGGATGCGAACCCAAAGTGGAGATCGCGAAACGCGACCGCCAGCTTGCCGGAGGCAGGATCGAGTGCCGCCGCCGGCCAGTAGCCCGTGGCATCGCCCAAATTGCACACGTTCTGTGCCGCGCAGTTGGCTGCTTGGTCAGGCGGCATGCCGCTGGACGCGGAATCTGCGGCGATGGTGCGCGGAGTGCCCAAAGTGCCACCGCTCACGCTGGCCAGCAAGAGATCCGAGGCCCCGCAGCGCATGTTTGCCGACGGACCACCCGTGTAGGCGAGCCACGGCTCGCCCGCCTGGTCGAAAGCCAGGCCCACGCCCATCATGGCAGCGTAGGGCTGCGACGTGGCGATCTTCCCGACGAAGCCGCTGGCCGAAGGAAGCACCACGCAGATGTCGAAAACGGCGGCTGTGGCCGCACGCGCTTCGATGGTGCAGGTGGCCTGTCCGCTGGTTTGTGCCAGGGAGGCAAACGCCACCTGCGTGCCCGACGCTGCGGCCACGGTCTGGTAGCCCGCCTGCTGCCCGCATTCGGGAACATCGAAGAACTGCCAGACGGTGGAGCTCGGTGCTGTCTCGCTCGCCACCTGTCCGTCCCGCTTGCTGGCACCGGCATCGGGCTCGCCGCCACTGCCCCCCGAACAGGAGAAACCCCAGGTTCCGACAAACGCAACCGACAACATGATCGCAGTGCGCACGCGCAATCAGTGTCCACCCACCGTGCAAGCCCGTCAACCTGGTGGGGCAAGGTGAACAAGGGTACTCATCGGTACGCATGACCACGGCATCATAGGTCCGCTCATATCCTGATCACCCAGGCCCGCCAGCTCGTGGCGAACGCGGCGGTGGCGCAGCGGCCTGGGCCCCCCGCCTAACTTCCCCGTCGAGCAACGATCTCTTCGATGCGCGTGAGCAGGTCGCCGTCGCGCAGGGTGACCGTCACGTCGTCACCCTGGTGCAGGCCGGTGCAGCTTCGTAGCACCTGGCCGTCAGGTCCGCGTGTCAGGCTGTAGCCGCGATCCAGCACCTTGAGCGGCGAGAGCGCGTCGAGCTTGCCGGCCAGCGCTTCCAGGCTGCGACGTCGATGCGCCAACAGGGAGGTACCCGCGGCGACCAGGCGCCGCTCCACTGCGACCAGAGCGCTGCACTGATCGGCGATCCGGCGCTGGGGATGCGAGCGAAAAAGACGCGCCTCGAGCGCGCGCAGGTCGGCGCGGCGTCGGGCGGTGGCAGCGTGCAGGGAGCGGGCCGCGCGTTCTACGAAGTCGTCAAGACCCTGACGGCGCTCGTCGATGAGTCGGCGCGGATCGCCGAGCGCGCTCCGCGTCCGTTCCAGGTGCAGGCGCAGGGAGCGCGTCTCGCCCAGCAGGGCCCGACCCATGCGCCGCCCCAGCAGCCGAACCTCGGCCAGCAGGTCCGCTGCCACCGGTACGGCCAGCTCGGCCGCTGCCGAGGGCGTGGGCGCGCGCAGGTCAGCCACGAAGTCGGCGATGGTGAAGTCGGTCTCGTGGCCGACTGCCGAGATGACCGGGACCGGGCAGGCGGCAATGGCTCGCGCCAGGGTTTCGTCGTTGAAGGCCCACAGGTCCTCTAGCGAGCCACCCCCGCGCGCCACGATGACCACGTCCACGTCGGGAACTTTCACGATATCGGCCAGGGCCGCCACGATGGCAGCGGCCGCGCCCTCGCCCTGCACAGGCGTAGGCGCCAGCAGAATGGGCACCGGGAACCGGCGGTGGGCCACCCGTACGATGTCGCGAATTACCGCGCCCTGGGCAGAGGTCACCACGCCCAGCCGTCGTGGCAAGAAGGGCAGGGGACGTTTGCGATCGGGATCGAAAAGACCCTCGGCCGCCAGCTTCTGCTTGAGCTGCTCGAAGGCCAGCGCCAGGGCACCCGCACCCGCCGGCTCGATTCCGTGCACAGAGAGTTGGAAGCGGCCGCGCGCCTCGTAGATGGTCAGGCGGCCACGACAACGCACCTGCTGGCCGTCTTGCAGCCGAAAGCGCAAGCGAGCCGCCTCGCGTGCGTACATCACGCAGTCGAGTTGCGCTTCGGCATCCTTCAGGGTGAAGTAGAGGTGTCCGTTGGCCGACCGCTTGAGGCCGGATACCTCGCCCTCGACGCGCAGATCGGAGAAGCGGGATTCGAGAGTGAGTCGAGCCGCGCGGACCAGGTCGGACACGGCGAAGATGCGCGTGTCCTGGGCTGCCAGCGATCCGCCAGCCGGTGGGCCGGCCGCCAGCGCCTCGCGACCCGCCGCGGGCTGAAAGACCGCCGGGCGGTCGCCGGCAGCGGCGATGTGGACTGGCGGGGCAGCATCGGCCGGCTTTGCTGTGCCGGCGGCGAGGGCGGCATCCGGCTGCGTTGGCCCTGCCAATCGGCTGTCAAAGGAAAGCTGGCCCGCGTCCTCCACCGGCGCAGGCTTGGACGCCGCATCCGGCGGGGTCTTGCCCCGGCGTGGGCTCACCGCAATCCCCGCGCCGCCGCCCGCTCGTAGTCCGCGGCATTGGTGCGCAAGGCTTCCAGATCCGCACTGGCCGCGCGCTGGAGCGCCTCGGCCTCATCGGCCAGACCCGCGAAGCCCCAGCCGAAAGCCAGCCGACTGGTCTTGCGAAACAGCAGCCGACCGAAAGGCCAAACGATTTCAGCCTCGGTGCCTGCGGCATTAACCGTAGGCACCCGATCGCCCGCGGCCGCCAGTTGCGCGGCCAGAGCCGGCCACACATCGGCGGCGAGCGACTTGGCGAACAGCGCGGCGGCGTTCTCGCTGGTGGCCGCCGGCTCGAAGCGCCGGATCATGCGCTCGCGCTGCTGTCCGTCGGGAACGTTGCTGAGCGTGATGTCGTAGGACTCGCGCCCGGCGCGGTGAACACTCATCCACGACCATTGCGTGGCCAGATCCAGCGCACCCCAGAGTCGGGCCGGATCTCGCGCCGCCACCGCCGCTGCCAGCCGCACCTTGGCCTCAGCCGGCGTCTTGGACCCGCGCTGCCAGCAGGCTGCAAGCATGGGCAGCGCCAGCAGGATCGCCGTGAGGGTGATGCTGGGGGAGAATCGGATCTTCACAGGCTATGACCGTGCAATCGAGTTGTTCTTGCAAGCGAAGCTAATGCTGGCCGACCCAATACGCAACGGTTGGACGTCTTGATCCCGTGATGGCCCAGAAGGTCGTGGCCGTGGTCGTAGCCGACTGAACAGATGACCCTACGCCTCCCCGAACGGATTCGTGCTAGATTTCTGCGCGCTCGACGGTGACCGACGAAAGCAAAACCCCGCCCCTTCCGGCTGCAGGGCCACTGCCCGACGGGCTTGCCGCGCCCGCAGGACAGGACGAGTTCGCCGGCATTCCGTCCTCGCGCGGGCGTCATCCAGCGATCGCGCTGGGGACGGCGGCGCTGGCCTGCTTCTTGATCTTTCAGCTCAGGAGCGACCTGCGCTATGCCCTCTCGCCTGGCGTGGCGCAGGATCTGGGCGACGCGCGTCGGCTCAGCACGACCAAGCCCGAGGCGTGGCCGGTCAACCGATACGTGCGCCTGGCGGGCCATGCCGATCGTGAAAGCGCGGTGGTGCTGGACACACAGGGGTCGTGGCACTTTACCCAGTTTTTCCGACTGCTCGGCACCAACAACCGGATCTTCGTCAGGCGCACGGCTGACCCTTTGCCGGCCGAGTTGGCCGCGCATGACGTGTTCGTGGGCCGGCTCATGCGCTTTTCCGATCTGTCGTTTCAGGAGGCGATCCGCCGGCACTTCGTGGGTCACGTAAGCGCCACCCACTTCTTCGCGCCCGCCGACGTCAGGGCTGCGCTCGCCCAGTCATCCGGTGGCTCGCTGGCGCTCACCGACCTGCTCGGCGATCGCGTGTCGCTTGCTGCCAACGACGAGCTGGTCATCGACATGGACCGTCCCGGCCAGATGCGGATCGAGTTGTTGCGCGAGCGATTCTCCGATCAGGCCAAGGCCCGCGCCGCGGTCGAACAGCAAGGAGGGCAGGTGATCGAGACCCCCAGCGACGCCGTCGATCCCAAGCGGCTGGCCCTGGTGGTGGCGTTCCCGCCCGAGCGGCGTGACCAGGCCTTGCAGACGCTGGGTGAACGAGATCGCCAGCTGCATATCCAACCTGCCCGCACCACACACAAGGTGCGCGTTGCCGACCTGGGCGCCACGGCCGAAGCGATGGTGGTCAAGAGCGCGGGCGCCGAATCGCAAGTCTTCCCGGTCGCCCAGATCCAGGGCATCGGCACCCTGGCCGCGGTGCAGATCTCCGACGACGCGCTCATCCTCTTCGAAGGTGAACGGCCGCGCGACCATCTCAAGTCGCTCATCATCGCGGCCTTCTTGCTCGGCTTCGCGGTTATCAATCTGCTGGCTCTGCGCCGTCGGGACGATACATAAGGCGCCATCATGATTCGGCTGCACGACACCCGGGCCAAGAAGAAGGTGGAATTCCAGCCGCGTGAGCCGGGCAAGGTTTCCATGTACGTATGCGGTGTGACGGTCTACGACCTCTGCCACGTGGGCCATGCGCGTACCGCCGTTGCGTTCGACGTGATCGTGCGCCACCTGCGCGCGCGCGGATTTGACGTGCGCTTCGTGCGCAACATCACCGACGTCGACGACAAGATCATCCGCAAGGGTCTGGCCGAGGGACGGCCGGCCGCCGAGGTCGCGCGCAGCTATGCCGACGCCATGGCCGCCGACATGGACGGCCTGGGCGTGGCCCCGGCCGACGTCGAGCCCCGCGCCACCTTGCACATCGCCGAGATGATCGACGTCATCCGTCGGCTGGAAGCACGCGAACTGGCCTACGCCGCGGGCGGCGACGTGTACTATTCGGTGGCCGGATTTCCCAACTACGGCGGGCTTTCAGGGCAGAGCCCCGAGGAATTGCAGGCCGGCGCGCGCATCGAGGTGGGCGAGAACAAGAAGAGCCCGCTCGATTTCGCACTGTGGAAGGCAGCCAAGCCGGGCGAGCCATCGTGGGAGAGCCCCTGGGGGCCGGGCCGCCCGGGCTGGCACATCGAGTGCTCGGCCATGTCACACCGCTATCTGGGCGACACATTCGACATCCACGGCGGCGGCTCCGACTTGATCTTCCCCCACCACGAAAACGAGATTGCCCAGTCCGAGGGCGCGTTCGGCGCTTTCGCACGTTACTGGATGCACTCGGGGATGCTCAACTTCGGCGGCGAGAAGATGTCCAAGTCGCTGGGCAACGTGGTGACCATCCGCCGCGCGGCCGAGACGCACGATCTCGAAGCCCTGCGTCTCCTGCTCATCAGCGTGCACTATCGCAGCCCGGCTGGGTTCAGCATCGCGCGCGACGACGCGGGCCAGCCGGTCTACCCCGATCTCGACGAGGCCGAAGCGCGGCTCGACTACTTCTATCGCACCCTCGAGCGGCTGGATGGCTTCGCGGGAACCCTGGCGAGCCCGCCCACGCCGCCCCCGTCGGACTTGGCCACGCGCTTTGTCGAAGCCATGGACGATGACTTCAACACCGCCGCCGGGATCGGGCACCTGTACGATGCGTTCGTGCTGGCCAACAAGCTGCTCGACGATCCCAAGGCAGCCCCCAAGACGGAAAGGCAGTCGGCGCTCACGGCGCTGGCGCGCGACGCGCGCATGGTCGGAACGACTCTCGGGATCATGCGGCGGCCGCCTGCCGAGTTCCTGAACAGCCGGCGCGCGCGTCTGTGCGTGCAGCGCAAGATCGATCCGCAAGCCGTCGAGTCCAGCATCGCCGAACGCGCCGCGGCCCGGGCGGCCAAGAACTTCCAGCGCGCTGACGAGATCCGGGCCGGGCTGAAGCAGCGGGGCGTGGAACTGATGGACGGGCCAAAGGGAACGGCGTGGCGGGTGGTCTAGCGGCGCTGATCGCCCTTTGACAGGTACGCCAGGATCACGTCATCCAGGCTGCGCGTGCTGACCAGGCTCTCCGCGGGGGGGGCTTGCGGCGCGGGAGGGGGCGCGGCGGTGCGAGGCGCGGCGTTGGCGTCGGCGGTTTCGACCATGGGTGTGGCTGGCGGCACGCCTGGGTCGGGCTGGCGGCTGGCCATGGGATGGCTGCCTTCCTGGACGACATACGGAACCCCGGCGCCCGGGCGGCGCGGGCGCGGCGCCATGGGGCGAGCTGCGCCCGGGGTCTTTCCGCCGGCGCCCACCACGATCCGGCGCTGGACCACGACGGGTGAAACAGGGGTCTGAGGTTTTGCGGGCCGCCGGCTGTCGGGCGGCGGTCCAGCCTTGCCAGGACCAAGCGCGGCCATGTCGCGAGTGGGCCGCTTGAAGGTGTAGGTTCCGCGGCCGGGCAGGGTGGGCTGAATGATGTGCAGGGGCAGCGGCTCGGGCGTGCGCATCGTGTCCGGCGGCGGCGTGGGAATGGAATCCAGATCGAGGAGCTCCGGGCCTGGGCTGGGAGTTGCCTCGGGCAGCCGTGCGCGGGGCAGGGGCGCGTCCGCATGCATTGAGGCCGCCTCTGTCTCGGTTGCGAAAAGCGGCGCCGGCAACGCCTCAGCCGTAGCTTTGCGAGGGGAGGTAAATATCTCGCCCCTTGCCGAGAAGAAATCCCCCAGGCGGTCGTCGTACAGGCCCTGCTTGAGCTCTTTGAGTATCTCTTTGTGCTGACCCTGCATCAGCCCGCGCACGCCGTCCTCGCTGGACACGGCGTCGTACTGGCACCGCTTGGTCGCCAGGATGCTGCCTTCGAAGAATAGATGGGTGAAGAGGTGGGGATTGGCCGGCCCTGAATCCTCGGTCTGGACGTGGAGAATCCTCCCTCCGTATCGCACGTTGTGGTTGTACCCGAGCAGCGGGCTTCGAATCGGCTTGCCCATCAAAAACCGAAGTATAGCGCTTGCGCCGACTGTGCTAAAATTGGTTTGTAGCAGGCCTTCCCGATGGTGAATGTCACCGCCATCAAGATTCGCGACAATACGCAGCCCCGGTCTGCCTATTCGGGGCTGGGCCGGCCCTACAGTGGCTATCTCATCAGCTTTCCCACCGTCGGACGGGGAATGGTCATATTTCGCGATCCCAGCGGCCATCGCATGGTGACCACGCCCGTGCGGCGGGTGCTAAGCGAGTTCGGGGCCGCGGACATCTACGTCGAGACGGAGAACTCGGTCTATCGTCTGCGTTTCCATTCGGCCCCGGCGGTCGAGGATGCGGCCCGCGCTACGGTGAAATCGGGTTAGTTCTTGACGCCGCAGGGACGGTGAAATTTCGACAGGGCAGGGTGACGGCCAGCAAGAAAAGCGCCCTGGGCCTTGATTTTGCGCCAGCCAGCAGGTGGCGGCTGTCGTGGAACCGCGGTTGCAAGAGGCAGCGACCATGACCAGTATCTCGTGCTACGCTGTTCGGCACACCAGCATGGTTCGTCATGCCCTGATTCTTGCGGCGGGACGCGGCCGCCCGGTCGCCGACCTGGAAACGCCCAACTGCCTCTCTGTCGTGGCGGGGGTCCCGTTGATCTTGCGCACACTGCGTACGCTGGCCAGCGTGGACATTCAGCGCGTGGGCATCGTGGTCGGTTGGAGAGGAGACGAACTGCGCCGGCGTGTCGAAGCCCTGTGCGCGTCCGAGCGCGGGCTTCCGGCTGAGGTTCTCTTCTTCGACAACCCGTCCTGGGACAAGCCGAACGGATTGTCGGTCCTGGCCGCGCGTTCATTCGTGACCGAGCGGACCCTGCTGGTGATGGCCGATCAAATCGCGGCGCCGCACCTGGTGCGTGACATGGCCAGCCTGCCGGCGACCGGCGCCGCCACCGTGCTGGCGGTCGATCGGGATCTGTCGCGCGTGTTTGATTTCGACGACGCCACCAAGGTGTGTCTGGCTGCGGCCCAGGGCAGCGAGACCCTGTGCCATGTCACGTCCATTGGCAAGGATCTGGCGGCCCACGACGCCGTTAGCGCTGGCCTCTTTGTGATGTCGCCCTCGCTCATAGCCTGTCTCGACACCTTGGCTGCGGCCCACCCGCCCTCGCTGACCGAGGCCGTGGCTGAGGCTGCGCGGCGCGGGATGGTCGAGGCGTACGACGTGGCCGGGGCGGTGTGGCAGGACGTGGATTCTGCGGACATGCGCCAGCATGCCGAATGGCTGCTGCGGGTCTACGGCGATGACCTGCGCCACCCGGACGTGCGCGGCACCGCGCGATCATCCGGCACCGACACGCTGGCCCTCATCGAACGACTGCTGGCGGAAAAAGACGCTCCCCGCTACACGCTTTTCAATCCGGGGCCGGTGATGACATCCGCGCGGGTCAAGGCCGCCCTGGTCCACCATGACATCTGCCACCGTGACGAGGACTACTCGGGCGTGGTGCGCCGGCTGCAACAGAAGCTGCGCCCGGTGTTCGGCGCCTCGCCCGAGCACGAGATGTTGCTGGTGACCGGCTCAGGTACGGCTGCCATGGAGATGGCGATCTCGTCGGTGGTGCCACCAGGCAAGAAGATCCTGATCGTCGAGAATGGCGCCTTTGGCGAGCGCCTGGCCGAGATCGCACAGCTTCATCGGCTGGAGCACGTCCGGCTTGCCTGCCCGTGGGGCAGCCTGCTTGACCCTGCCGCGGTCGACGAGGCCCTGGCGGCCGATCCCGACATCGCGGTAGTGGCGATGATCCACCATGAAACCTCGGTTGGCGTGGTCAACCCGGTGGGTGCCATCGGCCGCGTGTGCCGGCAGCGTGGCGTGATCCTGGTGGTGGACGCGGTGTCTTCACTGGGCGTCGAGGATCTGGACGTGGTACGCGACAGCGTGGACATCTGCTACTCCTCGGCCAACAAGTGCCTGCACTCCTGCTCGGGCGTGTCGTTTCTGTGCGTGGCGCCCACGGTGTGGCCGCGCATCGAGTCCATCCCGCCGCGGGTGTACTACCTGGATTTGCGCCGCTATCGCCGCTACCTCACCGAGGTGGCGCAAACGCCCTTCACCCCGGCGGTGTCGTCCTTTTTCGCCCTCGAGACCGCGCTCGACGAGTTGTTCGAGCAGGGTGGCGTGGCGGCCCGGCGGGAAACCTACCGCCGGCGCAACCTGCTCATCAGGCGCGTGCTGACCGATCTGGGTTTCCAGTCGCTGACGAATACCGGTCGCGAGTCGCACACCATCTCGACCCTGCGCGTGCCTGCCGGTGTCACCGTCGACGAGCTGTACGCTCGCCTGAAGGAACGCGGTTTCATCATCTACCGCTGCAAGGGCGCGCTGGGCGCCTATTACATTCAGATATCGAACATGGGCGAGCTACCCGACGCCACCATCGACGCCTTCCTGGGCGCTGTGGCCGACGTGGTGGGCGCGGCCCGCGAGGCTGCGCGAGCAAAAGATCGCGGCCGCCTGCGGTCGGTCTAAGGCCGAGCGCGAGGGCGCGAGCGTAGCGAGCGGGCAGCTGGCCGCAGCGATGAGACGGGAGCCTTCCTTCTGCGCCGCCTGCCGGCGGGCAAGGGTGAACTGATGGTCGATCCGGCCAGCCTGCCGGCTGGCATGCGTGCGGGAGCGCCGCGCGCGTTCCAGATCGAGGCTGACCCGACAGCAATCGAGGACGTGTACGTACCGGTGCTGCCCGCCCGGTAGTCCAGACCTCCGGGCCTCGATCGCGTGATTTCGAATACTTGAGCGGTCTTCGTGCGTTCAGATGCGCAATTTTAGCTGGTCGGTCGGATTTCTGCGCTTGACACGATAGCGGACGGCGTATATCACTCTTACGTAAACGTAAGGGTTTGGTTGTGCCTTCTGAAATCAGCGCAGAATCGCTATCCCTGCTGAAAGTAGGTGATATAGCGCGTCGGACGGGAAAGACCGTCCGGGCCATACACCTCTATGAGGAACTGGGCCTGCTCAACCCAGCCGTGCGGTCCAAGGGCGGCTTCCGCATGTACCGGGGCGATGGGGTCAAGCGCATCGAGTGGATCCAGAAGCTGCAGGACATGGGCTTCTCGCTGACCGAGATCAAGGTCTTCCTGCGCGTGTGGGAGGAGAGCGCGACTGCGCCCAAGGCCATGGCCACTGTGCGCGAGATCTTCACCGACAAACTGCGGGAGACGCGCGAGACCATAGCCCGGCTTACCCGCCTGGCCGAGGAGCTATCCGAAAGCCTCGCCTTCCTCGAAGGCTGCCGTTCTTGCGATCAGGGTCAGCACCAGCGCGAGTGCGGCGGCTGCGGTCGATCGGACCACGAAGTTCCCTTGCTGGTGGACGGAATCGCCAAACGCTGAGCCATGGCACCCAAACTTCCCATCTACATGGACAATCACGCGACCACCCCGGTGGATGCGCGGGTGCTCGACGCCATGCTGCCCTACTTTCGCGGAGAGTTTGGCAATGCCGCCAGCCGGTCGCATGTCTTCGGCTGGAACGCAGAGCGGGCGGTGGAACAGGCGCGCGAGCAGGTGGCGGCGGTCATCGGCGCCTCGGGCCGAGAGATCGTCTGGACCTCGGGCGCCACGGAATCCGACAACCTGGCCATAAAGGGCGCGGCTGACTTCTATCGCGACCGGGGCAACCACATCATCACCGCTGTGACCGAGCACAAGGCCGTGCTCGACACCTGCAAGCGGCTGGAGAAGTCGGGCTTCGAGGTGACCTATCTGCCAGTGGAGCGCGACGGCCGGGTCAACCCGCAGGCGGTGGCCGACGCCCTGACCGATAGGACCATCGTGGTTTCCATCATGCTGGCCAACAATGAGGTGGGCACCATCAACCCGGTGGCCGAGATCGGTCAGGTGGTCAAGGCGCGCGGGGCGGTGTTTCATATCGATGCGGTCCAGGGCGTGGGCAAGATTCCCTTCGACGTGGCATCCACGCATGCTGATCTGGTTTCCCTGTCGGCGCACAAGATGTACGGCCCCAAAGGCGTGGGTGCGCTCTACGTGCGGCGCAAGCCGCGTGTGCGAATCACCCCCATCATCGACGGGGGCGGCCACGAGCGCGGTATGCGCTCGGGCACGTTGAACGTGCCGGGCATCGTGGGGTTCGGCAAGGCTGCCGAGATCAGCGCGGCGGAGATGGCAGAAGAGAGCAAGCGGCTGCTGGCACTGCGCGAGCGGCTGCGGCTTGGCATCGAGGCGCGGGTCACCGATACGGTGCTTAACGGCTCGCTCGAGTACCGGCTGCCGGGCAGCCTGAACATGAGCTTCGCCTATGTCGAGGGCGAGGCCCTGATGATGGCGCTCAAGGACGTCGCGGTGTCATCGGGCTCGGCTTGCACGTCGGCTTCGCTGGAACCGTCCTACGTGCTGCGCGCCATGGGCGTGCCTGTCGAGATGGCGCACACATCAATTCGCTTCGGTCTCGGCCGATTCAATACCGAGGAGGAAGTGGACTACGTGATCGACCTGGTGGCGCAAAAGGTCAAGAAGCTGCGTGAAATGTCGCCTTTGTGGGAGATGGCGCAATCCGGAGTCGATATCAGAGGCATCCAATGGGCAGGACAAAGATAGGAAGCAGTATCGCGTGGGGAGCCCGCCGGCTTTGCCGGCGGCGGACCATCGCGGGAGGGTTTGGCGAGGCCGAGCGAAGCGAGCGGGGGGGCGATGGCAGGTGGGGGGCCGAAGGGCGAAGCGAACCCTCCCAGGGTTCCCATGTGAGAGAAGTACAAGAGGAAATGTTTTATGGCGTATAGCGGAAAAGTAATCGACCACTACGAGAACCCGCGCAACGTGGGCAGCCTGGACAAGGACGCGCCCAACGTGGGGACCGGACTGGTGGGGGCGCCGGCCTGTGGCGACGTGATGAAGCTGCAGATCCAGGTGAGCGACTCGGGCGTCATTGAGGACGCTAAGTTCAAGACCTTTGGCTGTGGCTCGGCAATTGCGTCGTCGTCACTGGCGACAGAATGGATCAAGGGAATGACTCTTGAACAGGCGATGTCGGTCAGGAACACGCAGATCGTCCAGGAGCTCAGCTTGCCGCCGGTGAAGATCCACTGTTCGGTGCTGGCCGAAGACGCCATCAAGAGCGCGATTGCCGACTATCGCAGGAAGCAGCGCGGCTCGCAGGCCCAAGTAGGCCAGGCCTAGGAGAGAAGGACCTTGTCCATCGAAGTCACAGAGCGAGCGGTCGAGGAGATTCGCAAAGCCGCGGCCAGGCGTCCAGCGCTGCCCAAGGGCCTGCGGGTGGGCATCCGTGGGGGTGGGTGCACGGGGTTTTCGTACCTGTTCGAATGGTCGGACAGCGAGGCGCGTACCGAGGACAAAGTGCTGGAATTCGGGGGCGGCCAGGTCAAGGTCTTCATCGACCCAAAGAGCTACCTGTTTCTGGATGGATCGACGCTGGATTACGCCAGCAGCATGATGGCGCGTGGGTTCAAGTGGACCAACCCCAACGTAAAGGCAACGTGTGGTTGCGGCGAGAGTGTGCAATTCTAGTCGACGACCATGATCTGCTGGTCCTGTGAAAAGAACGCCGGTGACGGCATGCTGTGTGAAGGGTGCGGCGCTGTGCAGCCGCCCGATCACACGGCCGATCACTTTCGTATATTCGGCTTGCCCCGCACGTTCGCTCTGGATGTCGTTGATCTCGAACGACGCTACAAGGAGATGACCAAGGTTCTGCATCCGGATCGGTTCGCGCGTGCGGACGGTCGGGCGCGGCGCGCGTCGCTGGAGCGTTCCGTGCAACTCAATCGCGCGTGGCAAACCCTGTCGCAGCCGGTGACCCGTGCGGAGTATCTGCTGTCGCTCGAGGGCATCGAGGTGGGCGAGCCCACGGGCAGCAAGAATTCCGAGGGGACCGACAGCCGGGCGACCCAACCCGTGGACACGGCGTTGCTGATCGAGGTGATGGAGCTGCGTGAATCCCTGGCCGAGGCGCGTGCCCGCTGCGACAACCCAAAGGTCGCGAGTCTGGTTGCCGGCGTGCAGGCTCTTCACGACAAGGAAATGGTCGAAGTAGCTGCGGCTTACGCAGCCACGCAGCCCAATCTTGCCGTGATCGCAGCGCGCCTGGTGGCCGCGCGCTACTACCGGCGTTTTCTCGAGGAGGCGGAACCCCAT
>Ga0182021_10003656_pt1 | contig 18108 bp, 10 predicted proteins | sample 612E3MmetaG_FD_120493 | JGI IMG/M metagenome (GOLD analysis project Ga0182021, IMG submission 120493) | Permafrost microbial communities from Stordalen Mire, Sweden - 612E3M metaG (Illumina Assembly) | ecosystem: Environmental > Terrestrial > Soil > Wetlands > Permafrost | place: Sweden... | reverse complement strand
GCTGATCTTGTCGTTGTTAGCGTGCGCCTCCTTAAGCTTACCCATCTGGCAACTCTCCAGGACCTTGGCCTGGCGCCCGGCGGCGGCCAGCGTGCGCACCACTTGGAAGCTGTTGCCCGAAGCTTCCAGCACGATCAGATCCTGGGCGGTAGTGTGCTTCTGGGCCCAGCTCGGGAGCTGAGCCATCGGCAGTTTGTTGAATACTTTTTCCACCACGGCGGCTGCGGGCGTAGGGCCGATCAGGACCGCTGCGGTGAAACTGTCCGGGTGAGCGTCAAAGCCAATCACCCGCTCGACATGTCTTGCTTCTTCATTCATCTTGTCCCTTACGGTTATGCAGACGGACGGAAACGGGTCAGGCGCTTACATGCACTCAGGTATGCGGGGCGGTCCCCATGTAGGTGCTTTGCGCCGGTGCTCATTCACAGATACGGAGAGTGACTCCTAACGTAATCCACGAGCATCTCCCGAGAGCCCACCTGCTGGTTTGCAGACCAACAGGTCCTTACGGTGCCACCGTCTCCGTCCGTTCTGCAACTGCGTCCTGAGTGTTCCAGGGCGCCCCGTTGACAAAACTCATACCCTCGCGGATTGCACGGATGCACACGGATAGGCTGGATGAAAGTGGCTCAAACGGCTTTCACAGCGTGCTTTTTACAAGGTAAATTGTCTTCAATCCGTGTGTATCCGTGCAATCCGTGGTTTAACCTCTTTCTGCTGCACAAAGGCAGCTTGGCAAGGAAGAAGGCAGCGGCTGCACGAAAGCACTTGCGCCAAAGAAAAGCTGGTGCATTATTAAGGCCCTTTGGAACGCGGGGTGGAGCAGCCCGGTAGCTCGTCAGGCTCATAACCTGAAGGTCGTAGGTTCAAATCCTACCCCCGCAACCAATTTAAGCCAGCCTATTTGCCAGGGATTGATTGGCTTGAGTTTGAGCCTCCCGAAAAGTCTTTGTTCCTGGGCCAACGCAACACAACCTAAAGCAACGCCAAATTTGTGGCGGCAAAGCGGCGACAGAATTGGGTTGGTTTTGCCAATCCGATGATTGTCCAAGGCTTGCCAATCTGGGTCAGCAGTTGTTGGCATTAAGGGCAGAGCATGTCTGGGACGATCAGTTTTACGGCGTGATCACCTCGTAGCCGCCCGCTGCGAGGTAACGCGGGATGTCGCTGATTGCATCGCGATCCTTCTCTTTCTCCGCATCAGCCAAGCGAGGGTCATCCCATGGAATGATGCAAGGATGGGTCCGGCGGACGGGATCCTCTGGCGATCCGTAAACCCAACCTTGACTGCGCAGGGAAGCCACCCATCGGTCATGCTCAAGCCGGGCGGCCGTTTCAATCTCTTCTTTTGTTACAGGAAGCGGGGGCGTAGTGCGCGATCGTGATTCCTCTGCCGCCTGCTGTCTCTTGCGGAGCCACAGACCGAGACCGAAGAGTTTTCTGGGGATATCGTCAGCCTGCTCGGCGTTGGAATTACGATACAGATCGATCAATTTCACCCACTCCTGGTGGGACTTCTTGGCCGGAATGTAGTGGCCATTCTTCTTGCGTTGCTCGAGGTAACGCTCGTGAATCTCCCTGGCGATGAGCATGCGATCCTCGAATGAGAAAGGAAGCAACGTCCCAACCAACTGTCCAAAGTGCTTCGCGTCCGCGTGCAGTGGAAGTTGGAACTCGGTAGGCAGCAATGAGGGGGAAAAACTCCTACTTTCCGCAAGATGACTCATATCCATCAACGCCTCGAACGAGCGGTTGCCGTGCTTGAAGGCTGGAAGAAACAGCAAGGCTCTCAATACGGCGGCGTCAACCGCCAGCGATTCATCTGCGCGGGCCAAGCCGGGGGCCTTCGCTTTGAGATTAAAGCTGAGGATCGCCGCGCGGCGCAACAGAATAGCGGCCTCGCACGGCAAGGATTCGATTGGCCCGAACGGATCAAAAGTGCCCGGTGGCTGGATCGGAGGCTGCTCGGGTCGCTTCGGATCAGGGATCGGGCAGCAGGCAACAAGGAGGTTCAGGCTGGGGATGTCGAGGGTAGCCCGCAGACGGGAAAGGAAGTCCGGGCCTTTCTGTTGTTTGAACTTTACTGGATCAATGCCCGGGTGCGCTGCAAACTCGCGGTAGGTGGCGCAGGTGCCGCCGGCGAAGACGAAGATGGCCTGACCGATCGGGTGCGGCGCTCCACGATCGAGAAACTTGCCGTCTTGCATTGGCGCGAGGAAGTGCCGCAGCCACCCCAGCGGTTCGCCGTCCAGGGAAGTGTCGAATTCATCAAAGAAAACCAGGGGCACCTTGCCTTCGAGAGCGACGTCGCGAACCAGGTGGAAAGCCCCCGCCAGCTCTTCGGGCTTTTGGTAGAGTGAAAGGTTGAAAGTAAGATCCTTCACTTCGCGGCAGCCTGGCTGGTCATTCAGCGATGCAGCGACCTCTTTCACCCCGAAAGATTTTCCGGCGCCGGGCGGGCCAAAGACGGCGAAGCTCAGCGGGCGCGGCGGCGAGGCCGTGCAGAGGTAATCCCGCAGGAGAGTATGCAGCGAATGGTAATTCTCCATCTCACGCCGGTCGTGCGTGCGCAGCTTGCCGAACACACCCAGTGGGACGTGGTCCGTGAGTTTGGCGGCTTCGCGCTCGCGCTTCGCTTCCGGCGACTGGTTGTCCTCCCTGGGTGGCTTGCTGCTGCTGGCCAATTGCATCACCGCGTGGTGCAGCAGCGAGGTCTTACCGCTGAAGATCTGGTCCAGCAGACGCCACCCGCCCCGATCCGGGCTGAGAGCGCCGTGGATGATTGGGATGGACTGGCGGGCGAACTCCGGCTCCCCATTGCCTCGCTCGTCGAAAAGCTCTTCTCCCGGATAAACAGGTTTCAAGAGATCTTCGCCGAAACCCCGTTGAAGCAGGCGGCGGGAAGCAAGCAGGCCAGCTTTGATTCCGTCAATCAGACATTCTTCGGTGAACCCGTCAACCTTGCTAACATGCTTTGCCAGGGCCGCTGTAAACGCCGAGCCTGAGCCCACCATCCTGCCGGGCACACGCCGGGCAAAGCGCCCCTCAATACCTTGCGGATCGTAAATCAGCCAGGCTTGATCTGCAGGATTTTCGGAGACTCCTGGAGTATGCCGCCAGAGGATCGCACCGTCCAAACCGAGACGGATGACCAGCCAGGGACATTTCCGGAGGGATTCGAAGGAAGCAGTATTCAACAACTGCCAGACGACGTCCAAGGCGGTGCGCTCCCAGGAAAGACCCAGGCTGATGGGCACTCCAGAGGCACGCAAATCATCCACTGAGACGATCACGAGCCGGCGATCTGAGTGATGGTCCCTGACCGCATTCCACAAAGGATTCTCCGACGCTGTTTCCGGCAGCGGACGGTGGAGTTTGTAGATGATCAAAGGCCTGCCAGAGGAATTCTTTGGAGGCGAACTGATCGCGGCGGGCCAGGGATTTCGCTGTGAAGTTTGCCGGAAGCGGTTGCCGGTGTCGTCGAGGACGATCACGCGCGCGGCGCCCGACTCTGGATACCGAATTTCCAACCTGGGCTCTTCCTTGTCCGGTCCGGAATATCCCGCTTCCAAGTCCACGCGAAGCGTCTTGTCTTCCTTCTTCGAGGTCGGCTTGGTTGGAAACCACTTCAACTGAAGCAACGAATGCACGACTTCCTCGCGGCACAAGCGCGGGGCAATCCTTATGAACGACTTGGCATCCAGCCCGCCTTCCGGAACGTCGGTCACCTTCTCGGGACGGACCGGGCGAGGCCCGGCGACGATCTCACCGGACACATCCCTGACAGCTGCGCGCACGAACTCCGCCAGCAGCAGGGCGCCGCCAGGAAGGAAGTGTGTGCGGATTTCACCCGTCAGGCGCCAGTTCTCCGCCGAATTGCTCGCATCCGTCGCAGGGGGTGGCATAGGCACACCTACAACATCCAGGCAAACATCACCCGCGACGAGAATTTTGGCCTTGCTCATAAGTGTGAACTCCTACATCCGCAGCCAAATTAATGACAACCGCCTCACGGATGCGTGCGGAAAATGCCGAATCGGGGCCAAATCGGGTGTTCAAGGGTTTGCTTTGCTGATCTCCTTCCGCCAGTGGTGTTTTTCCAAGGCACGAAGAGTCACTTCGCTCATCTTGTTTCGATTGGTATGGTATTCTGGTTGGTCTCCGGCCACAATTGTGTCTGACCTTTTGTTGAATTGGTTGTCGAAGGTTTTGCCTCCCTAAGCTTGTTAAGCAATTCCTCAGTACTCGAATCGTCCTCATGCAGGTCTCTCACTTTCGCCAGGTCAAGGCTCGCCATTTCATTTTTGCCCAGCCTGTAGTATGCAATTGCACGTTGTTTGTATACTAATCCCCATTCCCCGCCAAGTGCAAGGGTAGTGGTATAATCCGCGACGGCTTCGGAATAGCGACGAAGTTCGTATTCCGCCACGCCGCGGTGATAGTAATAGCTAAAATACGGCTTAAGCACGATTGCCTTGTCAAAATCCTGAATGGCTCGCCCGTATTGGACCAGGCTGGAATAGGCTTCACCGCGTTTATCAAAGAGCTCGGCATTATCCGGGGCAGCTTGAATCGCTTTCCCTATGTCTATGATCTTTCGTACAGCGGCTCGGTCGCCTGCGGTGGAGGAATCCTCAGGATTGGCTTTGAGTGACAGCGCCTCCTCGAAATCTTGCTTGGCGCGCTCATCCTGGCCCAGTGCGGAGTATGCAGCTCCGCGTTTGCAGAGAAGACCGACATCCTTGGGATTGCGGGAAAGGCCACGACTGTAGTCCTCTATCGCTTTCTCGGTCTGACCAAGCAATGAGTAGAGCTTGCCGCGGTTCAGGAACAAGTCGGAATCCGCTGGATTCAACAAGACAGCACTATTAAAATCAGCCAGTGCCGGCTCATATTCGTTCCCGATTAAGTGCTCCAGACCTTTCCGTTCACTCTCAATACTGGCCCTTTTAAGCTTATTAAAGTAAAGATGCACGGAACAATAAACAACAACTGCGATGCAGCACGCTTCGAATACCAAAAGCCACAGCGGCATTTCGCGCACATATCGCACTGGCGAAAATGTGCGGAGAGCCCGCCATGCCCGGGCCGTGCGACGCAATTGACCCAACCGCGCCAGGGCTTTCTTGGCATCCTCATTACCCAGACAATCCGCCCTTTCATACCAGGCTATCGCCTCCTTGCGGCTCTGGGCCAGCCCGCCGGCACCATTCTCATGCATGAACCCCAGGTTGAACATCGCTGTAGCATTGTTAGCGGCGGCCGCTTTCCGATACCAACGCAGCGCCTCGGCTTCATCTTCGGCCAAACCGCCAAATCCATTCCGGTACATCCAACCAACGCGACACATGGCTTCAGCGATACCACCGTCAGCAGCCTTTCGGTACCACGATGCCGCCTCCACCGAATCGTTGGGCAGGCCGCCACGCCCTTCGTCGTGCATCGCACCAAGCTTGAACATTCCGAGAGCGTCGCCTCCGGCTGCTGAATCGCGGTACCATTTCAATGCCTCAACATCATTCTTGATTTTGCCGCCGCCTCCCTTTTCGTACAGAGTCCCAAGTGTGGACATAGCCGATGCATTACCGGCATCCGCCGCCTTTTGATACCACTTTGCCGCCTCAACTTCGTCCTTTTCCACCCCCCCACGTCCTTCCTCGCAATACTTCCCAAGTTGGGCCATAGCATGGCTATCACCAGCAGCTGCCGCCTTTCGATACCATTGAATGGCTTCGAGTTCGTTTCTGCTGACGCCCCCGCTCCCATAGGCGTAGTTTACTCCTATGCACCTCATAGCCCATGAACTGCCGGAGTCAGCAGCCTTTCGGTACCACTTCATCCCCTCAACTTCATCTTTGGCCAAGCCCCCCTGGCCTTGATCGTACATCCGCCCCAGATTGCACATCGCGACGGCGCTGCCCGCTTCGGCCTCACTCCGGAGTGTTCTGACAACTTCCGTTTCCTGGCCGCGCTTCAATCGAGCCAAAATGACTTTTGCGTCCTGATTTCCGAGTGCCGCTGACTTGAGAAACCAATCCCTGGCTTGTGTATCGTCTTTCGACAAGCCGCCCGCACCAGACTCGTGCATGCGACCAAGACGGATCATCGCTTCCGAATTGCCTGCCTCGGCTGCTTGCTGATACCATTCCACGGCCGCTGCTGCGTCCTTGGGCACCGTGTCGCCGGTCTCGCATTGCCGACCAAGGTTGAACATCTCCCTGGCTGTCAACCGTGGCGCTGTTACGGCGCCCCCTTCCAATCGTGACGGAACATTGGATTCCGTCGCCGGCTCGGTCGCCTGCTTCCGATCTTGCGACACATCCGCCAAAGCATCAGCTCTCGCACGAACGCGGTGGCCGCTGGCGTCAAGCAAGTATCTTTCCCTGTTCTCAACCAATTCCGCTCCCGGCAGTTTGAGCCAACCCCGAACGCTGTTGACGAGATCCTTTAGGTGCTGTTGCGCCAGCGGAGGCAGGGCATCCAGCCAGTGAACACTCGCCAGGTAGTATTCGAGTTGCCCTTCTGGTTTCGTGTCTTCGACACGGAATGGCACCACCGACTTTTTGTTACTGAGCGCATGCGCAACTTCGCGCCAAACATGGTCAGACGCATTGGCATGCGATGAGAACACGAGCACCATCACTTTCGCTGTCTTAATCGCTTGCAGGATTTCCCCTTCAAAATTCCTCCCGGGCGTCACGTCTCGGGGAGCAATCCAGCACCGGATGTCAGCCTCCTCAAGAGCATGGCATACGGCGTTGGCGATTGTCTTATCCCTCTTCGCGTAACTGACAAACACATCAAATATCATAGGGTCCTCTTTCCAATGTTCTACGAATTCTGACGTGGTCTCAAGTCACTTCCGTTCAGAGTCCAGCCTTCAGGCGGCCCGATCGTGTGGAGTTCCGGCTTCAGGCGGTCGGAGTGCGCGGCGTTTGGTTGTATGACCGGACAGCGTGAACGCGGATCTCCAAACTCTCGCCCGAGCCCAGTCACATCCCTGGGTCGTCCCAGCCTTGGCCGTAAGCTCCAGGCGAGTAGCTCACGAGGTTTCTTAAAGGATGAAGGCAGAATGAAGAGTGATGAAGAGAAGTTTGCGCCTCGTCACCCGCCTGCGCCTGGCTTCGGCGCGGCGAGCCTCGGCTGCCACCAGGCGAAACTTGACCGTGCACAGGGCAAATCCAGTGCTTGCCGCCCTGCGGCAGCGGCTGATCGCACTTGGGGCGGCGATTGGACTGGGTCAGGGCGTGGAAAATCAGCTTCGGACTCAGAGCTTGTAGAGTTCCAAGCCCACCTCGCGCAGTTTCTTTGGCAGACCGCGAACAGCATCGATGTCGTAGGGCTGGTAGTCGGTGCCGTTGATGTTCACGAGGTCGGGCCAGGGCACCAGGCAGGGACTCAGCTTGTTCGCAACGTCCTTGCTCTCAGCGTAACGCCAGCCGCGGCTGAGCCGCTCCACATTCCATCGGCCGTGCTCCAATTCAGCCAGGCGCAGAATGCCTTTCTTGCCCACGACCTTCGTCATGTTCAACGGAGCGTGCTTTTTGTCCTTCCGGGTGAGTTTCCGCACGCCCAGGCCGAGCGCGCGCAGCGCATGTTCCCAATAGGCGACCTGGTGGTAGTTGGAAATCTTCAGGTTTTCATCGAGCTCTTCCCACGGCTGGAGTGACAGGTCCCGCGGCCTGGCGCTATGCGTGTAATCCTCGTGCGCCTTGCGGGCAGCGGGTTCGAGACGCTGCTTGTCGGCGTCCGTCAGCGGCAGATCGTCCACCTGGAGAAACGCGCGAATCGTCATGGCATCGAGCGGCAGCCGGACCAGCCGCGGATGGTCCTGCCAGAGCGGGTCTTTGAACCGGCGCTCCGGCGGCACCGCGGGGCTCTGGACCACGCCCACGCGGGCGCCGAGCGCCAGCGCCACGGCGTATTCTACACGCGAAATGCGTCCGCCCGCAAAGCTGATGAGTTTCACCTTGCGTGGATCCACGCCGGCAGCAATGAGATCGGTCCAGCCCTGCAACGGATCGAGTGGAGTGAAATCCGTTCCCGGGGATTTGAGAAGGCGGGAGTATTGTTTCTCGTCAACCAGGACGCCCACGGGCAGCCGTCCAGGAAGATAACCGAACGCGCGGATGCGGCCGCGTGAACGCGCAGCCACTTGGCCGGCCACTCCGCTGACGCCCATGCGGGTGCCTCCGCTCAGCAGCGCGAAGGACAGTCCATCGACCGCACGTTCGAACTGCGGGCGGAAGACGTTCACGGCCGGTTGCGCCTCGCGAGCGCAACCGCCGGACAGGATCACCACTGTATCGGTGCCGCGGAAATGCGGCTGGCCGGATCTCCATGAAGCCTGGTCGTGCAGGTCCTTGACCGCTTGAGCATCCTTCACCAGCACGGCCAGCGCGAGTGTTAGCAGACGTTCGAACCAATCGTAGCCTTCCAGCTTTTCGCGGATGCAGTGCAGGTGCCGCACGGTTTCCCGAGTGCGTCGCAACACGCGGCCCGCGGCGCAAGGTTGCGGCGAGGCGGTGGCTTCGTTGGCCGGCTTGCCGCACAGGGTCAGGACTTGCGTCAGCGATTCAACTGCCGGGAAGGGTTGGTCCATGAGCAATTGGAAAATCGCCACGCACGACCAGGCGATAGGCAGGTTGATACCCGCTTGAATTTCCCGGCGGCAACGTTCCATTGCGCGCTGAATCATGGGTTCCGTGAGCCGGACGACGGCGTCATTGCGCTGGCGGGCGACTTCGAATTCGAGAAAGCGACAAAGACTGAGCGGCTCGGTGGGATCGAGAACGATGGCCTTTCGAAACAGTTCGCCAGCCTGGTCATCGTCACCGCGATGGGCATAGCTCTCGGCGAGAGCACACAGGGTTTCAGCGTCCGTTTGCAAATGGTTGCAGGCGGCTTCCAGGAGTTCGACCCCCTGACCGAACTCGTTCCCCGAAGGATGGTCCCAGTGCATTTCAGTCAGAGCGAGACCTCGGACGCGTTGGACACCCTGATTTGGGCTGTCCTTGAACGGTTTCAGAACATTCAAGGCGGATTGGTGACCACCGATGGCCAATGCAAGCTGGCCGATTTTGACGGCCAATTCCTGGTTGCCGGGCTCGCATTTCAGGACGATGCGCAGGCGTTCCATCTCATGCTTGACCTCGTCCGGTTTGTGCCATGCGCCGAAATTGGATTTTAGATCATCCAGCGAGGTGAGGAGCCGCCCGAACTCGCAATCGGCTCCTTCCAGCACGGCGGCCAACGCGGCGAACTGCCGCCGGATTGGATCAGGCACCTTCATGCCGGTCTTGTAAAGCGTGTCGTGGCCGATGTCGGCGGACGCGTGTTCGAGCAGCGTGCGGACCTGGATTTCGGCCTTCAGACCGACGCAGTTGTTGCGTTCGGGGCAGACCGGCCCAAGGATGCTGCGGGGCGGCTGAGCCTGAATCCCGGCGGCCCTAAGCTTCGCGGGGTTGACTTGCACGATGTAGTGAACCGATCGGTAACCAAACTCAGTCGGTTTGAGGCGCTGGCTGGCGTCCTCGCTGTTGGGCCAATCAATGTCGAAGGCCGATTTGATGAAGTCGCAAATTCGTTCGACCTGCTGCGCGGTCTGGGTGATGACGCGTCCACCGCACAAGTCCGTCATGCGCACCAGTGGATCCGGCGGTTGCGGATCTTTAGGGTCGGCATAGAGCGCGCGTTTGCGCAGGATCTTCTCGGCGAAACTCGGGATGCTTTTGGGGCGCGCATTCACGATGGCCATCGGCGCGTATTTGTGGCTGGCCTCGTTGAGCACCGCTTCGAGGAATGCCTTGTATTCCTCGTAATGCGGCCTGACCTTCTTGAACCGCGGCACATGCAGCGCCACCCATTCCTCATCCGAAAGATTGGGGCACAGGGCGGGTTTGCGAAGAACGCTTTTGACGATGATCTTTGTTTTCATTGTCCGGCTGCTTTCCGTTTTGCGTAATCGAGCATGAAATCACGGGTCTGATCGGCGAGCGGGCGCAGGGACAGTTCGCTCAACGGGACCCAGGCAAATGCGTCGTGCTCCACGCTCACTTTGACTTCGCCGCGAACCAGCCCCGCTTCAAAGCTCAACACGACCACATTGACCGCGGGCATCTCAAATTCGGTCGCGCCGGCCAGTCCCGTGATCTCCACTTCCAGGGAGGTTTCCTCCCGCACCTCCCGGACCAGGGCTGTGGCGAAATCCTCGCCTTCGTCCACTTTGCCGCCGGGCCACTCCCAGCAGCCGACGAAATGGTGATTGATCGCCGACCTGCGCAGCAACAGGCAGCGTTGTTGATCGTCGAAAATGACCGCCTTGACCGCCAGGCGGAAGGGTTTAACGGTAGCTTCGGTATTCATCGGGGGCTCGCGGAGTTGGAAAACGGTTGGTGCCGACTTCAGCCCGCAGAAGGCAGCGTATGGACCGGGTATGTCGGGCGGAGTCACTGCGAATGAAAGGTGAGGCTCCGTGTCTCATCGGCTCTGCACCATGCCAATCCGGTCGCGAAGTGTCGAGCCAAATTGCTCAAGATGGCTGATTCTTCTCCCTTCTCGACCTCACGCCATCTGTTCTGAACTGAACAACCACAGATGACACGGATGGGAACAATATCCGTGAAATCTGTGAAATCCGTGGTCAACATCCTGATCCCGTTGGTGTCCTTGGTGAATGGTATCGCCTCAACAGCAAGCCGAAGCGCCCGATTTCAGAACACAAACCTCAGAACGTCGGCGAGTTTGGTTTTGACGCCGGCAAGATGCGGGCGGGTTTCAAGGCGGTGCGGATGCCAGGCGAGAAAGACCTCGCGGCGCAGTTCATCGAGGGATTTCAGCGGATGGACCCAAACGGAATCGAATGAGAAGCCGAGGCGCGCGAGGTCGGGCAGGATGACGGCCATCTGGCCGGCCGCGAGAACTTGCGCGGCTTGCGGGAACGATTCGCAGTGCAAGCTCACGTTGAGCTGCCATTTGCGGCTGGCGGCGAGTTCCTCGAGCCGCCGTTGGAAAAGTGTGCTGCCGCCTTGCGACGCGAGGGGCAGTTGTTGCAGCAATTCGGCCTCATTCGTCTTTTTGTCGCGCGGGAAGAGCGCGTCGGGGATGAACAGGCTGTAGCCGAATTTGCCAAGCGGCTTGCCGGTCAGCGAACCGCGGTTGACGAGATCGGAGCGCAGCAGGCCGAAATCAATCACATGATCCTGAAGCGCATTACAGATGGCAACATTTTGGAGATCCTGCAACTCGACAGCCGAGCCTTGCAACACCTCCCGCACTTTGCGAATGCGGGGCAGCACGAGCCATTGCAGAAGGCTGTCTCCCGCGCCGATCACAACTTCCGTGGGCTGCTTGTGGCAGGAACGTTGGAATTCTTCCAGCGACTGAAGGTGCTCGCGGGCGAGCTTGGCGAGTTGTTTGCCGGCGGGCGTTAGCCGGACTGTTTTGCCGGTCTTGTTCTTGAGTTCGGTGTCGAAGAATTCTTCCAGTTGGGAAATTTGGCGGCTGATGAGGCTCTGGCGCGAGTCGTCGTCGGGCGCAGCGTTGGCGATGCCGCCGGCGTCATCCACTTCGACCAACGCGGCAAGGCGTTCCATTGAAAGTCCCTTTTCGCTGAACAGGCGGTTGAACTTCATGGCGGATGATTAAGTCGCCGGACGACTTAAGAAAAGAACGAAATCAATCCCTGTTTCCCGGGTCAGGTTGCCTGTCTTGTTTGCAATCAACAGCTGTCCATGGAGGACTTAATGTCGGCTTAATCAAACAAGCAAACAGCACAACATTTCAACCCCGGAGAATGCCATGCCCAAAATGAAATCCAACTTTCGCGGCCTCGTGACGTTGCTCGCGAAGAACCTTTATCCCGAACCGGATGTGTTCGTGCGCGAATTGATTCAAAACGCGCATGACAGCATCCAGTTGCGCCGGGTGCAGAATCCCGACCATGCCGGGCAGATTCATGTGAGCCTGGAGGCCGGGAATCGCACGATCACGTTCTCGGATGATGGAACGGGCATGAACCAGTTTGTGATCGAGGAATTCCTTTCCACCATCGGCGCTTCCGGGACAGGCACCATGACGGCGGATTTGAAACGGGAGGCGCAACTGGACGTGGCGACCATCGGACAATTCGGCATCGGGTTGCTGTCGGCCTTCGTGGTGGCGGAGCGCGTGGATGTTTACACGCGGCATTTCCAGACGGACGAAGCGTGGCATTGGGTCAACCTGGGCGATGATGAGTATTCGCTCAATCCCACGACCGAGATGCCGCAGACCGGTTCCCAGGTCATCGTCACGGTGAAGCCGGAGTATGTCGAATTTCTGCGCGAGGAGGCCGTCGAGGCTGTCATTCGCAAATATGCCGACCTGCTCCCGGTCCCGATTTTTCTCAACGGCCGCGGACCGGTCAATGCGGTGCGGCCCCCGTGGGAGGTGGCGGCCTCATTGCCGCCGGTCGAGCGGGAGAAGCACCTGACGGCCTTTCTCAACCGCCGCTACCCGGATTTCCCACTCCTGATCATCCCGGTCAATCTGCCGCAACTGCAAACGCAGGGAGTCCTTTACATCACCGACCAGCCGATACCCGGTCTGAACACGAGCGGCCTGGTCGATCTGTACCAGAACCGGATGTGCTTGCGGCCGCGCGATACGGAGTTGCTCCCGGATTGGGCGCGGTTTGTGCGCGGAATCATCGACACGCGCTGCCTGCAACCGACCGCCGCGCGCGACAACGTCCATCGGAACGCGGACTATTACGCGCTGCGCCGGGCGCTCGGTGAATTGATCCTGCAAGCCATCCTGGACTGCTCGAACAACAGCCCGGACTATTTCGCCAAACTCTGCAACTGGCACCATTTCCATTTCAAGAGCATCGCGCTGACGGACGACCGCTTCTTTGACCGGCTGATTCTGCATCTGCCATTTGAGACAAGCCAGGGCGATCTGACCTTGGAACAATATCGCGCGAAGCAAGCCGGCCATCCGAACCAGGTCACACCAATATACTACTTCCCCAGCAATGCCGACTCGACGCGGTTCTATGAGCTGTGCCGCGTGCGCCAGATCATCGCGTTGAACGCGGGATTTTTCTTCGAGGAATCCTTGCTGAAAAAGCTCGTTGACCGCCAGCCGGGCCGATGGGTGTTGCGCCGGCTCGACCAGATTGACAGCGAGGACTTTTACCAGCGCATTTCCGACGAGGAATCGGAGGCGTTCGCGCCGCTGCTGACCGCGATTGCTGATGCGCTGCGCGACGCGGGCAAGCCTGATGTGAAGGTGACCGTGCGGCGATTTGAGCCGCAGCACATCAGTTCGATGCTGCTTGAAGCACCGCAGACAGCAATGTCGGACAGCCTGAAGGGTTTGTTGAATCATCCCTTGCTGTTTCGCAGCCCGCCGTCGATTCAGGCGGAAATGTCCGAGGCGCTCGACCGTCGCTCGAAGGAACTCCTGCTGAACGCTTCGAACCCGCTTGTGCAACGTCTCTCGCGCCTTGGCAATTGGAACGACGAACCGGCGCGGCTGGCGTTGCGGGGGCTTTACTTCAGCGCGATCCTCCAATCCCGGGGCCGGCTCTCCTCGGACAATACGATGGAGATCAGCAAGCTCCTCGAGTGTTCGCTCAATGAACTGGTCTCGGCGCACGGCGCGCTGGCCGGGTGTCAGCGTGAAGCAGCGGCGCTGCGCAAACTGGTTGAGGAACGGAACGATTCCCTTTCCGGTGAAGAGTGGAAAGCTGCAAGCCGCGCGCTTTATGGCGGCTCCCCCTCCGAATTCCGGGAAAGGATTTCTCGATCCACCGATGAAGAAGTGGCCCGCACGCTGGCGGAAATGCTGACCATGAATACCTCGGCTAACAAACAGCAAACTCAGCCCGCAACAACATGAACCCGCCCACCACAGATTTTTTCGCGAATCGGCTGCTCACCGGCGCCGCGCGGAGCGCTTACTGTTCCGGTCGGGAGGTCGATGCCGCGACATGTTACGCCGAGTCCGCCGAGCGCAGCCGGGAGCATCGCAACGTTGCCGCAGAAATGGAAGCCAAGCGCTGGCAGGGAAATTCACTGATGTGGAGCGCGCGGCACGAGAAGGCGTTGCAAGTGCTGCTTGAAGTCGCTACTTGCGATCATCCCGAGGCCGATCCCGCATCGGTCTTTGGCGCGAAGACGGATTGCATCATGCTGGCGCTATTCCACGCCCAAGCTTCCGCCTGCCGCGCGCTGATTGACCAGGCCGCCCAATACCTCGCCGTCATCGGCAAAACCCACTGGCGGCATCGGCTGGATTTGCTGACCTGCATGCTGCTGATGAAGCAGGGGCGCTTTCCGGAAGCCGCCGCGGCCATCGCCCCAGCCTACCGGCTCGCGCGGGAGGCGACGGATGGTCCGAAATACACCGATTTCGCCTATCTCAAATGGACTACGCGCCCGGCATTCTTTATGCGGCAGGAAGAAGTGCTCGCGCATTGGGAAAACATCGGCGCGAAAACTTCGTTCGTGATGCTGTCCGACAGGCTGCGCTTGAGTTGCCTCCGGCTCCTTCGCGAGCGACTCAGGCGCGCGGCGGGAATTGAATCCCCGGCGCTGCTGGAAGAGGCACAGCAGGCGGCAAAGAGCGCCGGGGAAAGCCGGCACCTCTGGGATGAAACCTTCGACATCGCCCGCGCGCTCCTGCTGGCCGGAGATATGGACACAATTGCGCGTCTGCCCATCAGCCAGATCAACTTATATCCTTTCGAACGCGCCGCCTTCGAGGCCGACTTGCAGATCAACCTGCTTCGCCGCGGGCTGAGTCTGCCACATTGGGATTCCGAATTGAACTGGCCGGAGGCGGTCTCCTTGGACAAACAGGATGCTCCAGGCAGCCTTTTCCCGCTCGAACAGTTGAAGACTGCTCTCAGGAAGTTGCGCGCGGAGGCGTCGCGTGAAGATGAGCGGATGGAAACCAAATCCTGCACCATCGCAACCGCTCGCCGCGTGGAACACGTTGCGAAACTGCTGCCGTGGATTAATTTCGGACACTTGTGATTCACGTTCTGCCGGGAATCCTCCGGCTGGACCGGCATCAAAACCGCACGCCTCCGCAAACTCCATTGTTGCCGTCCTGCTCCTTCACCGGTAAATCATTCCGATCTGGAAGGAACTTCTATGGCCGAACTGGAATTTGATCACCTGGTCCTCCGCTATTGCCGCCAGATCATCATGAAGACAATGGATCACGTGCGCGGCGCGATGCGGGGCGAGAATCGTCTCCATCTCAAGCGCGCCGTCGCCGATCCGCAGCTACACAAATCGGAGCAAAATCTGACCAAGGCGGTTGATCGCGATGCGGAGGACCTCATTCTGGAGGCGCTCCAGCAGAAATTTCTCAAACTACCCGGAGTCACAGCTTACACGGTCTTTTCCGAGGAACTTGGCATCAAGACTTTCCCCGAACGCGCCAGCGAAAGCGACGCGGACCTGGTGGTCTTCATTGACCCGATTGACGGCACGGAGTTCATCGAAGCGCTTCAGGGCGGTTGGTCATTGATTGCCGTTTACAATCGTCGGACGGATGAGGTTCTCGCCGCGGTGGCGGGGGACATTTTTCTGGATCGAATCTACTGGGCCTCGAAGAGCGGCTATCCCGAGGGGCTGGATTTCATCACCCATTCCTGGTTCCGGCTGGATGGCGGGCCGACGCCGAAGACCAGCCTCCAAGGCGCGCGGATCAACGTACTCACCACCAAGGTGGAACGCTACCAGGCTTTGGCCGATCAAACCGCCCTGATGAATGCGCTCCACGCGGCGGATGCGCGGGTCAATCTCTCCTGGGGTTCCAACACCATCATCCAGGTGGCGGCGGGGTACGCCGATGTGGCCATTGAATTCGCCAAGGGTTTTGCCACCTACGACATCCTGCCCGGGCTGTATATCGGGCTGAAAACCGGGCTGACGATTGTTGATCTGTCCGGCAATCCCATCACTTCAAAGTTGGACTTGGAAGACCTCATCGCCACATTCCGGCGCGATCCCCAGCATCCCAAACGCCTGCCCTTCATCGCCGCCAAGGAACCGGCGCTGGCGGAACAGGTGCTCAAGCTGCTCAGGAAAAGGTAATCCGCCAATCGCCATGCCCTACGACCTCTTCATCAGCTACTCACGCCGCGACAACGAGCAAGGCCGCATCACGCAGCTTGTCGAACGGATCAAGACCGACTTCGCTCCCTTCGCGAAGCGCGAACTGGTGCCGTTCTTTGACGAGCGGGAAATTCCCGGAATGCAGGACTGGCGGCAGCGCATCCTTCAGGGCCTCCGCGAATCGCGCCTGCTGACGTTCTGTGGCGGGATTAAGTTATGAGTTCCGCGTTCACGCGCTCAGGGCCAAAGGCCCGCCAACAAGCCAGCCCAGGGCAACGCCCTGGGTTTGAAGTCCCGCGGAATCACAAGCCCTGAAAGGGCGGCACAATTCGATCTCGCGGCGCACATTGGAAACCGTTCGTCCCGCCCCGTTGGGGCTTGGGACTTTGTTGAATCGGTTACCCAGGGCGTTGCCCTGGGCTGGCTTGTGGGCGCACCTTTGGTGCTCAGCCGGAAGGCAGAATAGGGGGCATCAGCGAGGAAGCCGGACGCGCGAACTGCCTGACTATCGGGACGCTGGTTGCGGTTCTTTCTCCGGTTTGGCGGCTTGTTCTGAACTTGGCGCCGGCGCGTTCGTGGGGCCGTCCAATTCGCCCGTTAACCGCAGCATGTCGGCGGCGAAACCGGCGGCACGGCTGATCATGACTTCCTCACGATCGATCATGGGCAGTTTGTTGAGACATCGGTAGTAATTGTCGGATTGCAGGTAGTCGCGAAGCGTCTCGCAGATGCGGCGGCCGTTCTCCCGCTCGAACTGCCGCGCCAGCCACTCGAATGCTTCCCGCTCATAACCGGCGTAAACCAGGTTCACCGCACGTTCGATGGCCCCTGACTCTGACGCTTTGATGCTATCCAGTTCATCGAAATCCTTCGCCATCTCTCGCGCGGGAATGATTCTCCCGGGAAGCCTGCCGTTTCGCGCTTCGTCCAAAGTGTCTTGCCAGAGCGCTGGAAAGCGATTGTTCGCCGGCACGAACCGGCGTGTCCCTTCATCCCAGGCGAATATAGCGTCGACTCCGGGTGAAATCGCGTAGCACATGTCGTCGTAGTAATGGAAGGTGGTGATGTTCTGGATGATTTCCAGCGAGCCGTCGTGGTTGAGGTCGCGCAACCTCAGCCGGCCATCCGGGCCGTACCAGGCTGAATCGAAGACGAGGCGCATTGGATCGGCCGGCTCATAAACCCATGCCCGACCGCAGCAGTGTGCGCCGCCGCTATCGGACCTGATGAAGAGGAATGGCGGCCGGTTCGATCTCAGTTGAATCCAGCCGGCCATGCCGGCTTCGGAGTCGTTTGCATCGGCGGTGACGTCCAATTCCAATCGCAACACTTCGCGCCGGCCTTGGCGTGCCACATAGTTGACCATGGGTTCTCCGGAGTCGTTGTAGGGCTCCTGGACTGCACTCCAATCGCGCCAGACTACCGGTCCCGCGCTGAGCAAATCGCAAAGATTCGGCTCACTGCGATCCTCATCGGTTCTGGTGCGACACGCCGTGAACAACAGGCTCAAGCAGAAAATCGCGAGCATCTGAGACCGGACCCGGCCCCAAAGTCGTCGGTATCTCATGTCAAGTATTCTGCAAATCATGGTTTTTGATTTCATGTGGTAGAGAGCCGTCTGTTTTCAGAAAGGAAGCGGCTCATCAGTAGTTTCCTGTTTCTTGTGGACCTGCTCACGGGCCATGAACCGCGACGATGTAGCGCAGACTGGCAGTCTGCCGTATCGCCGACTGGCAGTCGGCGGCACAGCAGACTGCCTACCTGCGCCACGCGGTTCATGGAAAGCCTCGCCCCACCGGGCGTCATTCATGAGATGGCCTGTCAGTTCCACGCTTCACTCCGGGAACAGCTCCCCGATGGCGACCTGGAAGTTCGCGACTTTTTCGGCATCGGGCATGATGGAGGCCACCATCGAATTCACTTGCCCGGTTATGTCCTCCGGCTGCCACCGCCGCATTTCTTCAAACTGCAAGCGGTCGTCCACGATCAGAGT
>Ga0182021_10003655_pt1 | contig 18111 bp, 5 predicted proteins | sample 612E3MmetaG_FD_120493 | JGI IMG/M metagenome (GOLD analysis project Ga0182021, IMG submission 120493) | Permafrost microbial communities from Stordalen Mire, Sweden - 612E3M metaG (Illumina Assembly) | ecosystem: Environmental > Terrestrial > Soil > Wetlands > Permafrost | place: Sweden... | reverse complement strand
TCTTGCGTGGACCAATGTGGCCTCGGGCACATACACGCTGACTGCTCGCGCAAGTGATAGCAGCGGGCTGGTGTCAACCTCCAGCGTCGTCAGTGTCGTGGTTGACATTCCACCTTCAATCTCCTCGATTCAACCCACCAATCAGACGGTCAAACAGGGCAGCAATGCGGTATTCATCGTGACACCTGCGGGGACCGCTCCATTTAGCTACCAGTGGCTTTTCAACGGGACAAATACGCTGGTGGGATTTACCAATGCTTCAATTACAATTACCAACGTCCAGTCCACCAATGCGGGCAATTATTCGGTGGTCGTGACCAACGTGGTGGGTAGTGTGACCAGTTCCAATGCCGTGCTGAAGGTGCTGGTGCCGCCGGTGATCACACAACAACCGACGAATCAGACGGTCAACCTGGGCGGGACGGTGACGTTCAGCGTGACGGTGAGCACCAACAGCACGCCGCCGTTGAGCTACCAATGGTACTTAAACTCCGGCGTGCTGCCCAATGCGACCAACGCGGTGTTGACCCTGACGGGCGTGACGACGAACCAGGCGGGGACGTATTGGGTGGTCGTGACGAACATGGCGGGGAGCGTGACCAGTTCCAATGCCGTTTTAACCGTGGCCGGTCCGTGGCTTACTCTTCCGAGCGGGCCCATGAATTATATCAACGGCGCGGCGCCGGGATTGATTGACCCGGCGGCGATCCTTGTCGTCGCGACCAATTTCAACTCGGGCAAATTGACCGTGTCCGTGATCACCAACGTGCAATTGGAGGATGCTTTGACCATCAACAACCAGGGCACCAGCACCAATCAGATTGGCATTACCAATAACTTCGTTACTTATTGGGGGACCAATATTGCCACCTTTAGCGGTGGCCGGTACACCAACGCCCTGGTCGTCAACTTTACCAACAGTCCCACGGTGACCACCGGGATGGTGCAGGCGTTGGTGCGGAACATTGCCTACCATTATTACCCGTCATCCACCAACGATTCCGACGCCCCGCGAACGGTGCAATTCGTATTGAGCACCCAGGGTGGAAATACAAATTTCCCGGCCACCAAAACCATCTATCTAAGCTGTCCCTCGGCTCTGAACGTCATGTTTGTGATTGATTGCGCGGGCTCGATGACCAATTTACTCGGGAACACCAATACCACGAAACTGGCGGCCACGACCAATGCGGCGATTTCCTTTGTCGTCTCGATGAACTTTCTGTCGGATCAGGCGGGCTTGGTCTCGTTTAGCAATGCCGCTGTCAATGTTTCCGGACTGACCAACAATGGCAATTCCCTCATCACCAAAATTGCCGGTCTGAAGGCGAATGGCAGTACCGATACGGGAGATGGAATTCTGACGGCCCAAAACGATTTTCCAACCAACAGCACCAACAATGCCCTGCCCCTGATGATTTTGATGACCGATGGAGTACCCAATGTTCCCACCAGCACCAACATCAACGGGGTGAACATGAACGCCACGAATTACATGATTTACCGGGCAGCTCAGGCCCGACAGGCTGGGACTCGCCTCATCACCATTGGCCTTGGTTCATACGGCGATACGACCAATTTCAACCCCGTTCTGTTGACCAACATTGCTTCTTCGGCGGATGATTGCTACGTCCTGACCAATACGGCCAGTTTGCGGTCCGTCTATACCAACATCGCGTATTCACTCTGCCGCATAATCAGAAGCCTGAATGTCAACTTCATCAGCCCCACCAATAATCAGATCTTTGTCACCTCGCCGTTAAACATCTCGCTGACCGCCTTGACCATTGATTTCGGCGGCACCGTCACCAACGTGCAATATTTCAACGGAGCCAGCCTGTTGGGCAACGTCACGATGTCCACCAATAATATCTGGACCCTGCTCTGGACCAATGTCGGGGTCGGAAATTATTCACTGATGGTCAAAGCCATGGACAATCTCGGCCAATATGCGACCAACTTCGTGAACATCACCGTCAGTGCCGCGCCCGTGGTGATCACGAGCCAGCCAACCAACCAGACGGTGTGTGCGGGATCATCGGCGGGGTTCAGCGTGACCGTGAGTACCAACAGCACGCCGCCGTTGAGCTACCAGTGGCGGTTTAACACAACCAACATTCTGTCGTGGGCGACGAATATGTCGCTGACGTTGACCAATGTTCAAACGACCAATGCGGGCAATTATTCGGTGACGGTGACCAACGTCGCGGGGAGCACTAACAGTTCCAACGCGGGGCTGACGGTGAACGTGGCGCCGGGGATCACGGGGCAGCCGACCAACGTGACGGTGTGTGCCGGGTCTTCGGCGGGGTTCTGTGTGACCGCCACGGGCAGTCCATTGAATTATCAGTGGCAGTTTTACGGGACGAACATTAACGGAGCGACGGGCAGTTGTTACACCCTGACGAACGTGCAGCCGGGCCAGGCGGGGATGTACACGGTGGTGGTGAGCAACAGTTGCGGTTGGACGAACAGCACCAGCGCGATGCTGACGGTGAACGTGGCACCGGTGATTACGGGCCAGCCGACCAATGTGGCGGTGTGTGTGGGATCATCGGCGGGGTTTTGTGTGACGGCCACGGGCAGTCCATTGAATTATCAATGGCAGTTTTACGGGACGAACATTAACGGAGCGACGGGCAGTTGTTACACCCTCACGAACGTGCAGCCCAACCAGGCGGGCAGTTACTCGGTGGTGGTGAGCAACAGTTGTGGCTGGACGAACAGCACCAACGCGGTGCTGACGATAAACGTGGCGCCGGTGATCACGCAACAGCCGGTCAACGTGACGACCAACGCGGGCGGGAGCGCGACGTTCAGCGTAACGGCAACGGGAACGCCGCCGCCAAGCTACCAGTGGTGGAAGAACGGTTCCAGCCTGACCAACGGCGGCAAAGTGTCCGGCGTCAACTCCAACACGCTGACTCTGACAAACGTCAATCCGTGGGACGCCGGAATATACACGGTCGTGGTGAGCAACATCGCTGGCAGCGCCAGCAGTTCTTATGCTGTGTTAAGAGTCTGGACTCCATCCAGTGTCGTTGCTTGGGGCTACGACGGTGACGGCGAGACTGATGTTCCAGTGGGTCTGACGAACGCGGTAGCGATTGCCGCAGGCGATTATCACAATTTGGCACTCAAGAGCGACAGCACGGTGATTGGCTGGGGTTATGACGGTGACGGCGAGATCGATATTCTCCCGGGTCTGACGAACGTGGTGGCGGTTGCCGCAGGTGATTCTTACAGCCTGGCGCTCAAGTCCGACGGCACGGTGGTGGCTTGGGGTGCCGACTGGGGCGGCGAGACGGATGTTCCTTCAGACGTGACGAACGTGGTGGCGATTGCCGCTGGCGAGGGTCGTGTTCTGGCGCTCAGGGGTGACGGTACGGTGGTCGCTTGGGGGACTGATCGGTACGGTCAGACCGATGTTCCCTTGGGCCTGACAAACGCGGTGGCAATTTCCGTAGGGACTGGGTTCAGTCTGACGCTCAAAAGCGACGCCACGGTGGTCGCCTGGGGTTCCGACGGTGACGGCGAGACGGATGTTCCTTCAGACGTGACGAACGTGGTGGCGATTGCCGCTGGCGGGGATCATAGTCTGGCGCTCAGGAGTGACGGCACGGTGGTCGCCTGGGGTTCCGACTGGAGCGGCGAGACGGATGTTCCTTCAGACGTGACGAACGTGGTGGCGATTGCCGCTGGCGGGGCTCATAGTCTGGCGCTCAAGGCCGACGGCACGGTGGTGGCCTGGGGTTATGACTATTATGGTCAGACCAATATTCCTCCGGGCCTGACAAACATAGTGGCAATTGCCGCAGGTGAAATGCACAGTCTGGCGCTCGGCCACGTGCTAACGCTGATTATCACGCAGCCACAAAGCCAGACGGTGTCAGTGGGCAATAATGTTACGTTCAGTGTCACTGCCACTGGCACTGCGCCCTTGAGTTATCAATGGAGGTTCAATGGGACGAACATCGCCGGAGCGACAAATACTTCGCTGGCGCTGACCAATGTCCAACTCTCACAATCAGGCAACTATGCAGTGCTGGTGACCACCGTCTACGGCTCAGTTCTTAGCTCCAATGCCGTGCTGACGGTGAATCCACTCCTGCCTTGCGATCCTGCGCCATCGGGTTTGGTGAGTTGGTGGCGGGCAGAAGGCAATGCCAATGACAGCATCGGCACCAACAACGGCACCCCCACCGGCGGAATCATATACACCAATGGTGAAGCGGGCCAAGCCTTTGTATTCAACAACACCACCAGTTATATTCCGGTGCCGGCTTCGCCCAGCTTGAATGTTGGAACCAACAACGGATTCACGATTGAATGTTGGATTCAGCCCAACGCCATCAATGTCAATGTATCGCCGGCGCCCATCATCGAATGGGATTCAGCCACCACAGACGGTATGGAATTATGGTCTCAATTTGGTGCGCTTGCCGTAAGCATCAAGGACACTCCCGGCAATGCTCATAAGTTTAACACCGTCAATAATTTGCTGAACACGAACAGCTTCCAACATGTGGCGCTCACCTACGACAAGAGCAGCGGGCTGGCAATTCTTTATTACAACGGCGTGGCCGTGACCAATGTTAATTTTGGGAGCATCACCCCGCAGACGACCTATCCGGTCAATATCGGCAGACGAACCGGACAACCCATCGGCAATGGCGACACCTATGGCGGATTGATGGATGAATTGAGCCTTTACAACCGCGCCCTTTCGGCCGGTGAAATTTCGGCGATTTACATCGCGGGCAACGGGGGCAAGTGTCCTTCGGTTCCGCCTTCGATTACCACGCCACCGACGAATCAGACGGTGTCAGTGGGCAGTAATGTCACGTTCAGTGTCACTGCCATGGGCACTGCGCCCTTGAGTTATCAATGGAGGTTCAATGGGACGAACATCGCCGGAGCGATAAATACTTCGCTGGCGCTGCCCAATGTCCAACTCTCACAATCAGGCAATTATGCGGTGCTGGTGACCAACCTCTATGGTTCCATCCTCAGTTCCAATGCGGTGCTGACAGTGAATCCATTTCCGATCACCCAGCAACCTGTGAGCCAGACCAACTGCCAAGGTTCGACTGTCAGCTTCAGTGTGACGGTTTCCGGCCCGGGGCCGTTCATCTACCAATGGCAGTTGAACGGCACAAATTTGCCGAATAACATTATTACAACGGTGGCGGGCTATGGCAGTCGTGGATATTCCGGCGACGGTATCGCGGCCACCAATGCCATGTTGTCTGATCCTATGGGCGTGGCGGTGGACGCCTCCGGCAATCTGTTCATTGCGGACGAATACAACGGCCGCATTCGAAAAGTGGACACCAACGGCGATATTACGACCGTGGCGGGCAATGGCGGCTGGGACTATTCCGGCGACGGCGGCTTGGCCACCAATGCCAGCTTGGCTGATCCTAGAAATGTGGCTGTGGACGCCTCCGGCAATCTGTTCATTGCGGATATGAACAGCTGCCGCATCCGCAAAGTGGACACCAACGGCGTTATTACGACAGTGGCGGGCAATGGCGGCTTGTACTATTCCGGCGACGGCGGCTTGGCCACCAATGCCAGCCTGAGTTTTCCTATCGGAGTAGCTGTGGACGCCTTCGGCAATCTGTTCATTGCGGATACACAAAACAGCCTCATCCGCAAAGTGGACACCAATGGCTATATTACGACGGTGGCGGGCACTAATGGCAATTCGGGCTATAACGGCGACGGTGTCGCAGCCACCAATGCCAGTTTGAATTGGCCTTACAATGTGGCTGTGGACGCCTCCGGCAATCTGTTTATTGCGGATTACTATAACGAGCGCATCCGCAAAGTGGCCACCAACGGCATTATTACGACCTTGGCGGGCGATGGCAGCTATGGCTATTCAGGCGACGGCGGCTTGGCCACCAGTGCCAGTTTGCGCAATCCTTCCGGAGTGGCTGTGGACACCTCCGGCAATCTGTTCATTGCGGATACAGCCAACAGCCGCATTCGCAAAGTGGCCACCAACGGCATTATTACGACTGTGGCGGGCAATGGCTCCGCGGGCTATTCCGGCGACGGTGACACGGCCACGAATGCCAGTTTGAACCAGCCTTCCGGTGTGGCTATGGACACCTCCGGCAATCTGTTCATTGCGGATACAAAAAACAGCGTCATCCGTGAAGTAGTGACTGCCAAACCCACCCTTACGCTGTACAACGTCACCATGAGCGATGCGGGCAATTATTCTGTCTTCATTACCAGTCCTTACGGCAGCATGACCAGTTCCAACGCGGTGCTGACGATTGTATTGCCGCCAACTATTATCGCCCAGCCGACCAATCAGATGGTGGCGGCGGGTGGGACGGCAACCTTCAGCGTGAGCGCCGCGAGTGCAGTTCTGTTGAACTATCAATGGTTCCAAAATGGCTTGCCCTTGAGCGACGGAGTCCATGTAACAGGTTCAACTGCGGCCAATCTGACATTGACCGGCGTGGGGGGCAATGAAGCGGGCAGCTACTCGGTGGTCGTCAGCAACGTGGGGGGCAGTGTGACCAGTTCCAATGCGGTTCTTGTGGTCAGGTTCGCCACCGTTCTCTCGGGTTCGCTGACCAATTATACATTCCAATCCGACACCACGTATTACATAAACACAAACGTCCAATTATACGGTGTCACGACGATCGAAGGTGGAGCGGTAATCAAATATGCCGGTCAACCGGCGGCACAACTGACGTTGAACGGGCCGCTGGTCTGTTTGACCGGCCCATCCGACATGGCCCGCTTGACTTCCAAGGATGACAATTTAGTGGGCGACACCATATCCGGAAGCACTGGCTATCCAAGCAATACCAATAGCGGGACGTATCTTTCAGCCGGGAGCGGGCAGACCAACGATTATAGATTTTTGTGGCTTGCGTATGCGGGCACCGGCATTTCCGGTTCCGGCACGGTAAACGTCCGGGACAGTCAATTTGTGCAGTGCAGGACGGCGATTGGCAACACTGCTGGCGGGACGGTGACACTGATGAATAATCTGTTTTATTACTCCGCCATCGCCAATTTTGCCACCAACCTTCAGTCCACGTTCGCCCTGTCCAACAATCTGGTGTTTGGGACCACCGTCAAACTGCCTCAACCCTCAAACACCGTCTGGTATGCTTTTAACAATGACTTCGATACTTGCACCATTACCAATTCCACTTTGACCAACGGATACAATGCGTACCTCAATTGCAGCGGGCGGCTCTATCCAACCAACGCACACGATGTGGTGAACGCGACCCTGGCCTATCAATCCGGCCCATTGGGCAGCTTTTATCAACCTGCCAACAGTCCGCTGATCCACAAAGGCGGCACGACGGCAGACCAAGTGGGCCTGTATCATTACACCGTTACAACCAATCAGGTCATTGAAGGCACCAACACGGTAAGCATCGGGTTTCATTACGTTGCTACCGCCTATGGCAATCCACTGGACACGAATGGTGACGGCATCCCGGATTACCTGGAAGATGCCAATGGCAACGGGCTGGTGGACTCCGGCGAAATCGGCTGGAACATCGTCGGCGACCTCGGCTTGAAAGTGCTCATCACCCGGCCAGAGAACAATTCAGTCATTCCATGAAAGGAATTTTCAACTTTAAGCACCTATGAAAATAAACACTGTTATCAGGACATTCTGGAACAAGATTCCCCTGGCGTTTTACCTGGCTGTCGCTTTGTGGCTTGTCAGTGCCGCCTCGTTGTTTGCAGAAACACAATCGGAAGAATATGCCGGCAAGCTCAGCCATGCCAGATTGGCTGGCGGGCCAATGCTGTGGGTTGGGGCGGCTCCGCCGAGCGAGGCGGAATCCCGGGAACTTTGGGAAACATTGGGCGATGACCATTACAAGACATTTGGCGAAGCGGTTGGCGCATTGGAAGCTTTCATCAAGGCCCATCCCGATTCACCGTGGGCGCCGTCCTTGCGCGGCAAGTTGGGCGAATACTATCAGCAAAACGGATATTCCACACTGGCCCTGAATCATTGGCAGGCGGCTTGGGAAGCCACCAAACAAAAGACTGACGACCAGGCGAAGATGGTGGCCAACTACTCACTAGTGAATTACCTGCAATCACTTTCCAAGCTTGGCCAGCCGGAAATCATGCGTGTGCTGTTTGATGAAACACAAGGGCGGGCGCTTCCGCCTTTTTTACAGCGCCAGTATAACCAGTCCCGCAAGGATTACGAGTACACGCAGAAGTCCCCGCAGTTCGCCAACCAATGTGGAACCTATGCCCTTGCCGCGGTCGCAAAGACATTGTCTCCCACGAATCAGTTCGGGCAGTTGATGAGGACCCCGGCGCCCCGAACCGGGTTTTCGCTGGCCCGGCTGGAGGAAATGGCCGAATCAAACCATTTGGGCCTGGTGGCGGCGGAGCGGCCGGACGGACAAGATGAATTGGTGGTGCCTTCAGTGGTGCATGAAAAGCAAAACCACTACGTGGCCATTGTTGCGCGAAAAGGAAATTGGTACAAGGTTATAGACCCGGCCTTTCAGACGGGCAAATGGTTGAGAGCGGAAGCGATCAACGCCGAAGCCAGCGGGCATTTTCTGGTGCCAGCCAAGCAGGTGCCTGACGGCTGGCGAAGCTTAGGCCGGATTGAATCAGACCAAATATTCGGAAAGTGCTTCCCTCGGGATTTCACACCGCCACCATGTCCTTCTGATACCGATACCACATGTCCTGCTTGTGGAGGCCCCGGCGGCAGTAGCAGTGGCGGCAGTAGCAGTGACGGCAGTAGCAGTGGCGGCAGTAGCAGTGGCAGTATGGGCGGTGTTGGCGGTGTTGGCGGTGTTGGCCAACAAAGAATACAACAGGGCTGTAGCGGCAGTGGCTGTAGCGGTATGCCAACCTGGACAATCAGGGAACCGTGGTGCGATCTCTGTTTGGTGGACGAACCGCTGGCTTATCAGCCGGCCACCGGACCGAGAATCTCATTCAAATTATTCTACTCGGAACAATTCGGTGATAATTCGTTTTTGTTTCCAAATGGTTCCCACAATGTTTTCAACATGGGTTTGAGATGGAACTGCTCCTGGATTTCCTGTATTGCCCCGGACTGTAGTCCCGGCGGTCCCTACGACAGTGTAACGCTTCATCCACCTGGCGGTGGGCAGCGAGATTACTCAGATTTCTCCGGCACCGTGCCCGACCCCGACACGAACACGCGCATGCTGGCCGAAACGAACAACGGAGAAATCGTCGGATTCAAGGTGTTGTATCCTTCCGGTGCGGAAGATATTTACGAGAATGCTTGGGGACCACAACCGCTCTACTTTTTAACCAAACAAATGGACAACCGCGGACGCGCCACAACCTTTATTTACACGACCAATAACGTTAATAACGTTGACTTCCTTCTTCTCCAATACGTCATTGATGCCGATGGCAAAACCAACACCCTCAATTATACAACCATAACCTCGCCGTGGTGGTCAATCATGGTAATCAGCCAGATTACTGATCCCTACGGACACACGGTCACTTTGAATTATGATGCCTCCTGGTACACTTTGACCAACGTGGCGGATGTGGCTAGTATCTCCAGTTCCTTCGTTTACAATACTAGTGATTTGACACTGACTAATTTAATCACCCCCTACGGCATAAACAGCTTTTACCATAATGGGTCTTTTGACAGTGAGAGTGGGTATTATGTTGTTGTCACCGAGCCCAACGGCAGCCACCAGATGTTTTCTTATGTCGGCGGCAAAGAGGTGGGTTTGGCCGCAGTGCCGGCAGTTTACACGGATACCGGCAACGTGCCCACCAATCGCCCGGTTGATAACGCACAAGGCGACAATAAGCTCGACAACCCGGACTGGAACAACAGTAATCAAAATGATCTTATGCAATATGCCAACAGCTTTTACTGGGGACGGCAGCAGTTTGACAACCTTTCCGTCCGATTCCTGGTGACCGCCCCCAATTGGGATACGAGCCAATTGACAAATAGCTATTACAACAATTACGCACTCGCCCGTTTGCGGCATTGGAACCAGACTGATGGGATCCAGACTCTTGGCGGGGGCGGACAGTCAGACAGCCTTTCCATGGAGCGTGAACCCAGTCCGGACGGCGGGACCACCCCGGGCAAAATGACTTGGTACGACTACCCCGGCAAACCCTACTTTTTTGGGGAAGGCACGTCACAATTCCCTTCGCTGAAAATCAGGGTGTTGCCCGACGGCTCGGAATGGTATGAATTGTATCAAGTAGATCAATGGGGCAATCGCACCAACATCATCAGCACCTATTCCATCAATGGGACCGTTCTCACCCGCACGAACAGTTATGTGTATTCAACCAACGGGGTGGATTTGCTCCGGCATGTCGGCCCGGATGGCGTTGTTCAGGCCGCCTACGCTTACACCAATAACCATCAAGTCCTCTTCATGACCAATGCGCTGGGCGAAGTGACCAGTTACACTTACAATACCAACGAACAAGTCACCAGCATCATGCTCCCCAACGGTTTGGTCACCACCAACATTTACGGGAACGACGGTTATCTGGCTCAGCAAATTGTCATCGGTATTTCCACCAATTCCTACACCCATACCAACGGCCTGGTCTATACCCATACCGACGAGCGCGGCCTGACCGTCACCAACACCTGGGATGCGCTGGAACGCCTCACCCGTGTGGCTTATCCCGATGGCACGTCCATCGCCTACACTTACAGCAATCTTGATCTGGTCCGGATTGTGGACCGAATGGGATACACTAATTCCTACGGCTATAATTCCATTCGCCAGAAAATTACCGAGACCAATGCCTTGGGCAATGCCACCTTTTATAACTACTGCGACTGCGGCGCATTGTCTGAAATCATTGACGCTTTGAACAATGTCACTCAATTTGTCCACGACAATCAGGGCAATCTGATTCAAACCATCTATCCCGACGGCTACACCATTAATAACACCTACAATTCCATCCGTCAGTTGGTCTGCCGTTCGGATAGTGGTGGGAATGTCATTGCCAGGACCTATAACAACCAGGGATTGCTCGTCACTGTTAGCAACACCATTGGTCTGGTTGCTGCCAATACCTACGACATCAACGACCGGCTCACCAATAGCGTGGATGTAAACAACGTCAGCATCAACACGGCCTACGATGTCTTGGGGCGGATTTTAACCCGCAGTTACCCGGACAACGGCGTGGAGAAATTCGGTTACACCCTCAACGTGTCCGGCCCGACCAGCTACACCAATCAAATCGGCAATGTGGTGCTCTATGCCTACGACCCCGCGAACCGCAAAACCAACGGAGTCTATGTGGGTGTGACGGCGAACAAATTTGCCTTCAACGGCGCGGGTGATTTGCTCACGCTCACCGACGGCAAGAGCCAGACAACCACTTGGGGCTACGACCAATATGGCCGCGTGACGAACAAGCTGGATGCACTCGGCACAAACATTTTCATCTACCAATACGACCCCGACAACCGGCTGACCAGCCGCTGGAGCGCAGCCAAGGGCACAACCGTTTATCGGTATGACGCGGTGGGTGATCTCACCAACGTGGATTACTCCGGCGGGACGAATTACACGAGTTCCATTTATCTTTCCTACGACAAACTTAATCGCCTGACGAACATGGTTGACGCCGTAGGGACAACGGCTTACGGTTACGACGTTGCGGGCCAGTTGTTAAGCGAAGACGGCCCGTGGGCCAATGACACCGTGAGCTACACTTACGCCAACCGGTTGCGAACCGGATTGGGCTTGCAAGAGCCCAACGGCGCGGTGTGGAATCAAACCTACGGCTACGATACAGCCCGCCGCCTGACCGGCGTCACTTCCCCCGCCGGCGCGTTCTCGTATGTTCTCGGAGGGGCGAGCTCCGCGAGTCCCTTGATTAAAAATCTTTTACTACCGAATGGCGCTTACATCAACTACACCTACGACAGCGTGGCGCGCTTGACCATGACGGCTCTTCTGGACTCTGGACTGCGAACTCTGGACTCATACACCTACGGCTACAATCAGGCCAATCAGCGGACGAATGTGGTCCGCACAGCAGGCGATTCTGTCAATTATACCTACGACAATATGGGTGAGTTGATAACCGCCCTCGGCAGTGAAGCGGGTGGCGTGACCAATCGCTTGCAGGAACGGCTTGGCTATGCCTATGATGCTGCCGGAAATTTGAATTACCGAACGAACAACGCGCTCGTCCAAAACTTCGGGGTCAATAATTTGAACGAGTTGAGCACCGTCACGAGAAGTGGAACCTTCACCGTTGCCGGCACGACGACATCGCCGGCCACCAACGTCACCGTAAACAGTCTGACGGCCAATCTTTACAACGATGCGACCTTTGCGTTGGGTGGATTCAGTCTGGTGGATGGGATGAACACATTCACCGCGATAGCCAGGGATGGCTATGGGCGACGAGATACGAATACCGTGACGGTGAATCTGCCCGCGACAAATAATTTTGCTTACGATCTCAACGGGAACCTGCTCACGAACGGAACAGAAGTTCTGGTTTGGAACAACGAAAACCAGTTGGTGACCAATTTCGTGGCCGGGTCCTGGAAGAGCGAGTTCGTGTATGACGGAAAATTCCGCCGGCGCATTCAGAGAGACTACAGTTGGTCATCGGCTATCGGCAATTGGCAATTAACGAACGAAGTTCGTTATGTCTATGATGGCAATGTCGTCATCCAACACCGCGACGCGAACAATCTGCCGACGCTGACGCTGACGCGCGGGCAGGATTTGAGCGGCACATTTCAAGGGGCGGGTGGCATCGGCGGGCTGCTGGCCATGACGGAGAATTACGCCGCGAATCCCACGCATAGCTATTATCATGCTGATGGAAACGGGAACGTGACGATGCTGATTAATGCAAATCAATTCATCGTGGGAAAGGCGGAATATGGTCCGTTTGGGGATTTCCTGTCGTTGAGCGGGACCAAAGCCGGTGTGAATCCCTATTGGTATTCGAGCAAACCGATTCACTGGCCATCGGGCAAGTATGATTTCCTGTATCGCTGGTATATTCCGCAACTTGATCGCTGGCCAAATAGAGACCCCATGGGAGAGTTTGGGTTTGAGACTCTCCATCTTGTGAGTCAGCCTCTTTATGTGAGGAAACTTCACTTTGCTATTAACGACTTTGAAATGCAGTTCTTGCTTGCAAACGCCATTCAAAGCAGAAGTATTGATGTCAGTAGCTATCTTCGTAACTCGCATACGCCATACACCAGAAACACCATATCGGCATCAACATTTTTTAACATCGTGCGGAATGGGCGGGGTGCTTATGTGCCAAACTGGCCGGCGGAATTGCTGGAAAAAAATCCCAATCTGTTTGATTTTTGTTACAATAATTCTGTTTCCTACGTTGATCCCAACGGTCAACAATTGATTCCTATTACAGTTGGTATACTGGTAGGTGTCATCATCTATGAGCAGATATTTGGACACCCTGATCCTCATAAAGAAGATAGTAATTGTAATAACAACGATGACAACGATGACAACAATGGCCATAACAATGATCCTCATCACGGCGGCAATGGCACTGGAGGTGAGGGTAGTGGCGGTGGCGAGGGCGATCCACCAGCCGAAGCGCCTTAAAGCTATTTGGGGAGGTATTTATGTATGAAAATAACCAATTGGTTTCTATAATTATGGATTGCGTTTATATCGCTGGATCCACAATTCTAATGTTTGTTCCACTTTCCAATAAACGCATTAGAGAACGCTGGGCGAAAGCCATCTTTTTTGTTGTCGGTCTAATTGGAGTTATATGCTATAGTGTAAATTTTATACTAAATATGCGCTGGGTCGTGATTAGTTCACACAACAGTTATGAGTTCTATAGATGGTTTAATTTTGTTAATGGTCTGCTCTTAGGTTGGTTGACGGCGTTATTTTTTTCTGGTCAAGCATTTGGAAAAAAACTTCCGAAAAAGGTATAAAAGTATGAAAGGGTCAGCCTAAGAAAAGTGACAATTTGGGTTGGCCAATCGGGATGCGAAGTCAGCTACGGCGGCAGTTGCCTACGTTCACGCCAACCATGAAACGGCGTTGAAGCGAACCGCTTGGGAATCCATTTTTGAGGGAGACACCATCCCCTTACGCCAGTAGAGGCCGGACAGGTGCGACGGCCAAGCAGTGTTGAAATGGGTTGAAGGGTGTTGACAGGTTCAACGGCATTCAACGCTTCCGGTCAACGCAACTCAACACCTTTCAACATCAGCCGTCCACGTCGCCGAAATCACCCGGCAATGTCACGACCAGGACGAGCGGACGTGAGCGGCTAAAAGTGAAAAAGCAACCATGACACTTACCCCGCCTCTGACGGTGAACGTGGCTGCCGGGAAAAAGTCTGTGGCGTGCGTCAAATGCCGCCGGTGAAAACGCCGCCAGGTTGCGCTGGTGAAGTGGTGGAGCGACGATGGAATGAAACCTGATTTGATGACGGACGCTGTTCTCCTTGCGAGTGCAAGGGGCGGACGCAACAAGCGCCATTCCAGACCGCACGCCTTACGTCTAACGCTGTTAGTTCATTTTGCGGACGAGAATTATCCGAAATCTGGACGAGGTCTGGACGAAATCCGTCCGAGGCTTGGCCGATTTTTATCCGGGATCGGTCAGCCTGCCGAACTCGTCGCGGTAGCCCGTCGCTTCATCCAGCGCCTCTTGTGCGCCACGCGGCGGAATGCCAGCGGCACGCCGGTTTTGTTCCTGCCGCAAGCGGTCGCGCTCGCCGCGTGCCGTCCAGTTGGCGGTCTGCTGTTTTTGCCGCTGCTCGATCAGGGGCCGTCGCATCTTCGTTTGAAAATCGCGCACGCGTTTGTCTGGCCGATTGACCACAGACAGGTTGCCGCTGGCGATGTCATCGAACAGCCGACGCCATAAAGGGGTCAGTCCTGAGTATTGACACAAAACGGGTTTGGTGTATTTTCTGAAGCCAATATGGCGAGGAAATTACGAGTGGAATATGAAGGGGCGATTTATCACGTGATGAATCGAGGTGACCGGCGTGAACCGATATTCAAGGACGACCAGGATCGGATGTTGTTTCTGGAGACCCTTGGTCAAGCCTGCCAAAAGACGGATTGGGAGGTGCATGTGTATTGTTTGATGTCCAACCACTTTCATTTGGTGGTGGAAACCCCCAAGGCCAATCTGGTGGCGGGTATGAAATGGTTTTTGGGGACCTATACCGGACGATTCAACCGGCGGCACAAGTTGTTCGGTCATTTGTTCAGCGGGCGCTACAAGGCGTTGATTGTGGACGGGAGCGGCAGCGGATATTTGCGGACGGTGTGTGATTATGTGCATTTAAATCCGGTGCGGGCAAAATTGTTGGGAAAGGAACAGAAACTGGCTGGGTATAGGTGGAGCAGTTATGGGGAATACCTGAAGCGGCCCCGGCGGCGGATGAGTTGGTTGCGGGTGGACCGGTTGCTGGGTGAGATGGGAATTCCCAAGGATAGTGCAGCCGGGCGGAAGGAATTTGAGCGGCGGATGGAGTTGCGGCGGTGGGACGATCAACTGGAGCAATGGAAGCGGGTGCGGCGGGGTTGGTGTTTGGGGGATGAGGCGTTTCGGAAGGAGTTATTGGCGCAAATGGCGGAGAAGGCGGGAGCCTCGCATTATGGGGAAGAGTTACAGGAATCGGCGGAGGAAAAAGCGCAACGGATCGTGGCCGAAGAGATGAGGCGATTGGGATGGAAGGAAACGGACCTGGAGCGGCATCGGAAAGGGGATTGGCGGAAGGTGAAGATCGCGCGGCGATTGCGGCAGGAGACGACAATGACGTTGAAATGGATAGCTAACCGGTTAAAAATGGGGACATGGACGCATGTGACCAACCGGCTTTATCACCTGAAAAAGTGAGCTTGTGTCAATACTCAGGACTGACCCCTCTTCGCTTGTTTTCCGGCCTTCTGTTATTAGCAACTACGAGCGTGGCAACGGCTCAATACGTTCCCTTGTCGCCCGCGGCACTGGCGGCGTCTGCTGATGGCAGGGTCATTTATGTAGCCTGCGCCACCGCCAGGCGCGTTTTGTGTTTTGATACCGCGAACCGGAAAGTTTCAGGTCTCATTGCAATGCCGGATTCGCCTTCAGGATTGGCATTGTCAGCCGATGGACAGCATTTGTATGTCACTTGCGCCGCGCCGGAAAGCAAAGTCTGCATTGTTGATCTGGCCAAGCATAAGTCCGTTGGAACCATCCCCGTCGGCCACACGGCAATGGCCCCGGTTGTCAGCCCGGACGGCAAGTCGCTTTACGTTTGCAATCGCTTCAACAATAACGTGAGCGTGATTGATCTGTCCGCAAAAAAGGAGTTGCAGCGGATTGCCGTCCAGCGGGAACCGGTGGCGGCGGACATCACGAAAGACGGGAAATATCTGCTGGTGGCCAATCAGCTTCCGACAGGCCGTGCGGACGCAGAAAACGTGGCTGCCGTGGTAAGCATTATTGAGGTAGCCAAAGGGAAAGTGGTGAAGGAACTTCATCTACCCAATGGCAGCACAGACCTTAAAGATATTCGGATTTCGCCGGACGGCAAATACGCAATACTTACCCACATCATTGGCAATTACAATGTCGCAACCACTGAGGTTCGTTCTGGTTGGATCAATGTAAATGCGATGACGATTATTGATTTGGGCAGGTTGGAGCCAATTCGCACCTTGTTGTTGGATTCAAGAAACAGCGGTGCAGCCAATCCCTGGGGGATAGCCTGGTCGTCCGACAACGCGAAGGTGGTCGTCACTCATGCGGGCACACATGAGGTGAGCGTCATCAATTTCCCGGCATTGATTGCCGGATTAACCACTAATCCAGCTTCCGTCATTGCTGATTTGGCACGGCAACCGGGGCTTGATGAAGGACTTTTTCTTCTTACCGGCGCCCGTGAACGCGTGCGTTTGCCCCAAGGCGACTTGGGACCCCGGGCGGTCACCATCATCGGCAACACAGCCTATGTCGCGAATTATTTCTCCGACACATTAAGTGCAATTGATTTGAAAACGCAACATGGCGAAATGGAATCCATCCCTCTCGGTCCGAAAGTGGAAATGAGCGCTGCCCGCAAAGGTGAATTCTATTTCCATGATGCGACCATTTGTCTGGAGGGATGGCAGAGCTGTGCCAGTTGTCATCCCGCGGACGCCCGCGCAGACGGCTTGAATTGGGATTTGCTTAACGACGGTCTCGGCAATCCGAAAAACACCAAAAGCCTGTTGCTCGCCCACAGCACGCCGCCGGCGATGAGCTTGGGGGGGCGTGATTCTGTCGAGGCCGCTGTGCAAGCTGGAATTGAGCATATTCTTTTCACTAAGCAACCAGAAGAAGTTGCCAGTTCAATAAATGAATATCTTAAATCGCTCAAGCCGGTGCCAAGTCCGTATCTGGTGCATGGCAAACCTTCCGATGCGGCCCAACGAGGCAAAAAATTGTTTATCAGAGCTGGCTGTGTGGATTGCCATGTGCCGGGGCTTTACACGGATTTGCGCCCCCATGATGTCGGCACCCGCGCATCGTATGACCGGCCAGCGGATAAATTCTACACGCCCACGTTGATTGAAGTCTGGCGCACGGCCCCTTATTTGCATGATGGCTCTGCCGCCATCATGCGCGATGTTGTCACGACCCGCAATCCGCACGATGAACATGGTGAGACTTCCAAATTGTCGCAGCAGGACATTGACGATCTTTGCACCTATGTCCTCTCGTTATGAACGCACAGAGTCCATGGGATTGCTCACTAAATGTCTCCGGTCAATTGAACTCGACACGCCAACCAGCGCACCCGCGCCGATGAAAGGGTCCTATAATCTTTGCGTAAGCCGGTCGGTTGCTGGCGTTGGCACGTGACAAGTCACGTTGCTGGGAGTGGCCCGAACGCTCGCAGCCCCGCGCCGTCATGGCGGCTGCGAAAAGGCGAAATGCTTAAATCCGATGCTGGCCAAAGTCTGCCGATTTGATACTGTGGCCGTGATGTTCAGTCTTTCTGCCAGCAAACGCGTGAACGGAGTGTTCGCCGAACTGGGCCAGATCACTTTGCTGGCCAGGGAGGCGGCGGCATCGCTGCTCAAGG
>Ga0182021_10003654_pt1 | contig 18111 bp, 21 predicted proteins | sample 612E3MmetaG_FD_120493 | JGI IMG/M metagenome (GOLD analysis project Ga0182021, IMG submission 120493) | Permafrost microbial communities from Stordalen Mire, Sweden - 612E3M metaG (Illumina Assembly) | ecosystem: Environmental > Terrestrial > Soil > Wetlands > Permafrost | place: Sweden... | reverse complement strand
GGATGACATCCTGGTGGTGGGCAAAGCCGAAGCGGACCGGCTGGAATTTGCGCCGGAGCCGCTCGATCTGCTGAAGTTCTGCCGGGGACTGGTGGAAGAGTTCGAGTTGATGGACACAGGCCAGCATCCGCTGCGGTTTGAGAGCAGCGGGGCGTGTTCCGAGGTGCGCCTGGACGAGCAGCTGTTGCGGCACATCTTTAGCAACTTGCTGTCGAACGCGTTCAAGTACTCGCCTCCGGGGAGCGCCGTCGAATTTGAAGTGACGTGCCAGGCCGGCCAAGCGGTGTTCCGCATTCAGGATCACGGCCTGGGCATACCGTTGGAAGACCAGGCGCGCTTGTTTGAGACGTTTCATCGGGCGCGCAACGTGCGCAATATCGCCGGGACCGGGCTGGGGTTGACAATCGTCAAGCGGTCGGTGGATTTGCACGGCGGGACGATTGAGGTGGTCAGTCAAGTCGAGGTGGGGACCACCGTGACGGTGAGCTTGCCGACCGGCCGGCCGGATGAGGGTGAATACATGGAACAATCCCCCTCTACTGGTGGGATGAAATAATCCCCCTCTACTGGTGGGATTGAATCAACCCCATATCGAGCAATATACGCTGGGTCGTTTCTTTGGCGCGGGTGGAACTTGTGTCACCTTCCGATAGCTCCAGATTTGTGGCAAAGATGTAGACGTTGCCATCCTTTTCCACGTAGCCCCCGAACCAGTTGATGCTGGGCTTCACACGCAGCTGCGTGCCGGTCTTGCCGCTCAACTGCGAGACGGGCGTTTTCTCCAACACCAGAATATCCTTGACGATGTGCAGGTTGCGTTGCGAGAAGGGCAGATTGTCTTGATACAGCCGTTTCAGAAACTCGACTTGTTCATTGGCCGAGATGCGCAGCGCACCGTCGAGCCAGAAGGAGTCGATGTTGCCAGAGATATCATGGTTGCCATAGCCGGCTGCGTCGACGTATTTTTGCATGCGCTCTTTACCCACCCGCCGTGCGAGTTCCTGGTAATACCACACGACCGAATTGGCAATGGCGGTCCGCATCGTGTGGTCCTGGTTCCATTCCGGAATGTCATAGGGTGTGCCGTCCCATTTGATCACCGTGTTCTCATCGGGGATGACGCCCGTTTCCAGGCTGATCAACGAGTTGAGAATCTTGAACGTGGAGGCCGGCAAGAAGCGTTGGGCTGCGCGGTCAGGATTGTAGCGCAGGAAGTGATCGCGCTTCAAATCGTATAGCACGAAAGTGCCCGGCTGGCCGTCGAAGTATTTTTCTAACTCGGGCTTCGTTTCAGAGGTCGTAGCGATTGTCGGGGCGGCGGCAGGCCGATCGGGTGTAGGCCCAGCGGCCGCGCAGCCGATCAGCAGCACGGCCAGCGCTACGATGGATAAGGCTCGCGCCATCACGCGGCCTGTTCCCAAGTCGTGACAAAGTCTTTGGCCAACTTGCGCGTCTTGGGGCTGCCGCACTCGAGCTGCTGGTGGGCGAAAGCCAGGATGCGATCTTGATCGCGCGCGTCAGCGTCGGCAAAGTATTGAGCGAAAGAGGGCAGGGCGTAGCTGATGATCAACGCCTGGCGGTCGGCGGCGAAGTGGGTCTTGTCAATGTCCAGCAGGCGGCGCGTGATCTTGCTTTGCAGCGCCGGCTTGGCTTTGGCGATCTGCCCCGACACTCCGGCGACATGCGAGGCCACCATGATGCTTTCGTCGTCGAGCAGCTTGTAGAACGTGTTGAAGGTCTTTTCAAAATGACCGTCGTCGCCCGCCGTCACCAGATTGGCGATGACGTGAATCGCGACGTACTTGGAAAAGCCGTTGTCGCTTCTGAGCAATTTGGTGAAGTGCGCCCAGTGGGGCAGCAGGATTTCCGGATGCTGCTCGCTGAGATACAACACGGCTTTGGAACTGCTCTCACGGATGACGGACTTCTGCGTTTTGGGCGAAATGCCGTTGAGCAGATCCTGCAGGGCGCGTTCACTGCGCAGCGCTTGCTCGGCCATCTGTTGCGGATTCATGCGACCTCCCTGTTCGTGACCACCTCAAACCTCGCTCCCCGACCGCGTCCTCGAAGATGCCGAACGCTTTTTCCGGCACGCGGTTTGAGAGCGTTTTAAGATGGACTGTTACAGCAATGCCGGTTGAAAAGGAGCGTCCGCCTCGTACACGCGCAGCCGCGTGGCGATTTCATAGCGGGCACATTGTTCGTGAAAGATTTGTTCCAGCCGCTGCGCGTTGTTGGCGGCCGCGGAATAGCGCGCGCCAAACCGTTGTTCGTACTGCTTCCGCAGGCCCGGGAACAATCGATCGAGTTGGGTGTAGTAATACGCCCGCTGCCGATCGCGCAGCGTCATGCCGAATGATGCCAGAATATACGACGCGCCGCACTCGTGAGCGCGGGCCACAATCGCCGTGATGTTCTCCGCGTTATCTTCGATGAAGGGCAGCACCGGCATCAGCAACACGCCCGTCAAGATGCCGGCCGCGGCCAACTGTGCCATCGCCGTGAAGCGCCGCGAAACGATCGGCGCGCCGGGCTCCAGTTGCTTGCCGAGATCGTCGTCGGCCGTCGTAATCGTGAAACTGACCGCCGCGTACACGCGATTGATCTCGCGCAGCGTATCCAGATCGCGCAGGATCAGATCGCTTTTGGTGAGCGCGTGCACTGGAAATTTCTGCTGCGCGATGACTTCCAACGCCTGACCCGTCAAATTGCGCGTCGCCTCCAGCGGCAGATAAGGATCGCTCATCGAGCCGGTGCCGATGGTGCCCTTCACGCGCTTGCGCGGCAATTCCTTGCGCAATAGATCGATCGCGTTCACCTTCACCAGCACGTCCGTGAAGTTCTCGATCTGGTAACATTCGCTGCGCGAATCGCAATAGATGCATTGGTGCGAACAGCCACGATAGAGGTTCATGGTGTACTTGATCCCGAACCACGGATCGGGCCGTTTGGCCGACGAGAGCAAAGTCTTGGCGGTGATGTCTTTGATCATGCAACGCTGGCAAGTGAATTCGGTTTTTCTAGATAGACGATCGTTACTTTAGCGGTCAGCGGCTCGGCATCAAAGATATGATAGCCCAACTTTTGATATAGGTACAGGTTGCGAGTGCTGCGTTCGCCGGTGAAGAGTTCGTAACGTCGGACGGTGTTGAAGTGCGCTTCAATGGCGCGCAACAATTCCGTGCCGATGCCTCGATTCTGGCAGGCGGGGTGTACGATGAGTCGCCCGATGTAGCACGTGCCGTCTTGCTCATAACCCCGCACCGCGCCGACGATTGTACCATCGAGCGTGGCTTTCAAGTAGACCTGCCGCTGAAAGTCGGCTTCCAGTTCGGCCAGGGTCTGCGTCAACGGGGGAATCGTGTAATCGTTGTTGAGCGCCGCTTCGCTCTGATAGGCCAGGCGCTGCAAGTCGAGAATTGCCGCCGCATCCGCCAATGTAGCGAGTGTGATTACGAGGTCGTCAGATGTTTTTGCCATATGCTCACGTCAATCCAGCGGGCGAATTTTTGGCCGATCTTTTCCAGGTGCGCCACTTTGACGAAGCCCAACTTTTCGTGCAACTTGATGCTGAGCTCGTTGGGCAGGGCGATCACGCCGAGGGCTTCGCGATAACCTTTCGTCGCCGCGTCGTCCAGTAATGCCTGATACAACCCCCGACCCAGGCCGCGCCCGATCGCAGCTTGATCGAGATAGATGGTCGATTCGACGGTGGACTGATATGCGCGCCGTTCGCGGAAGGTGCTGGTGTACGCATAGCCCAGCAGCGCGCCCTCGCTTTCAACCACCAGCCAACTGTGCTTTGCCACGATCTTCTGAATCCGCGCGGCGATGTCGTCGGCTGACGGCGGTTCGGTCTCGAACGAGATGGCCGTTGTGGTGACGTAGGGCTGGTAGATGCGCGCGATGGCCGCCGCATCGCTCAGTTGCACGGGACGGATCATTCGGCCAGCCTTTTCACTTCGGTCCGCTCAAGCAAGTCTTCGTCAATCGGCATACTGCCGATGTAGGCCACATTCGCTTCGGTCACAGTGGCGTTATGAATTTTGGAATGGACTCCCCAGCGCATTTCACGTCCTTATAAAGCCAACAGGACTTCTTGCGTCGTCATGATGGCCGCGTACTCATCTTGCAGGTTGGCCAGCGACATGGCGTGCACGTCTTCGGCTGATCGCAGCAGGCCATTGAAGTCGGGGCGCGCAAACGTGGCGGTGGCATCGGCGACGACGATGGTGGCGAAGCCCAGATTGCCTGCCATGCGTGCCGTCGCTTCGACTGAATTGTTGGTGATGACGCCGGTTATGATTAACATCTCAATCCCGGCGGCGCGCAGCTCGGCTTCCAGCGTCGTGCCGATGAAAGCGCTGTTCGTGCTTTTCTCGATGATGCGTTCGTGGGGCAGGGGCATCACTTGCGGCTTGAAATCGTTGCCCGGCTGTCCGGGTCGATACGGCGAATTCACTTCGCGCGACAGGTGACGCACATGGATGATGGGGCGTTGCGTGGCGCGCCAGGCCGCCAGCAGCTGCGCGATGTGATCTTCGGCCTGCGGATTGTTGCGCGGCCCCCAACGTGTCCATTGCGGATGATCGATGGCGAGTTGCACGTCGATGATGATCAAAGCGGCGTTGGCTGGAATAGACATGTGGATAACTGGTTACTCAATCCAGCGTGCCACCTTAGAGTCGGTGCCGAGAATGTCGGGGATTTCGACGATTCGATCGATGATGGCATCCATCGCGGCGAGGTCAGCGCCTTCGACAATGGCAATGGCGTCTGGCGTGCCGAAAAGTGCATCGGCTTTCAGCACGCCCGGAATCTGACGGACGGCTTGCACCACCTTGTGAGGTCGATTGGTTGTAATGAAAATGTAAGCCCAAACTTTCATATGCACCACAACTCCGTCTGCGGCGTGCTGAGCCACTCAATGCCATTGGACATGACGAGCACATCTTCTTCCAGACTCACGTAGCCGCGTTGGGGAACCTGCACGCCAAGTTCCAACGTGAAGATGTTGCCTGCTTCCACTTCCATGTTGGGCGTATCCCCATAGCGTTCCCAGCGAGGCCCCAGCAGCGATGCGCCATCATGTACCGTGCGGCCCACATGATGGCCGGTGGCGTGTTGATATTCAGGATAGCCGGCTTTTACTACAACGGAACGTGCCGCCTGATCGACTTCCCAACCTAGCGCACCGGGCTTCAAGATTTTCGCTGCCGCCAGAATTGCCTCACGCACTATGATGAAAGCTTTTTGCACATCGGCGGGCGGTTTGGTTTCGCCTTGTTCGAGGAAATACCACATGCGCTGCAAGTCGGACACGAAGCCGTCTTTGTTTACGCCGAAGTCGATCTGCAAAGTGTGACCGCGTTCCGTCCGGCGTTCGCCGGGCGCGCCATGACCGGGCGGCGTGTCGGGGTGCGCATTCACGATTGGGCAGAAATCCATCTCCCAGGCTGTCGTCAACTCGCGATCCGCCAGGCGATCGTACATGAAGTCACGGATGTCGATCTCGCGCAGACCGGGCCGCAGGAAACGGTTCACTTCGCCGAAGATATCCAGCGTCGTTTTGATCGCCGCTTTCACGCGTTCGACTTCGGCCTTCGATTTGCGACCACGCAAAGCGGCGATGACGTTTTCGGCCGAGATGAACCGGGCTGCATATGGTGTGCCTTCCAGCAAACGGAAGAGCTGCGTCCACATGCCGTGCGTCAAACCGTCCGCCGCCGAGTCGTTTTCGCTGAAGTTGATGGCGATGCACTGCGGATTGAGGCGATTCAACACTTCGACCAACGCGGGGCGAATGCTCTGATCGTAGCCGATCACTTCAGGATATGCGCCGGTCTGCACGATGGTCTCTTTGTCATAGCGGCCGACAATGGCGATGCGCTGGCCGTGTTTGGTAAGAATGAAGGCGGAGTGCCACGTCATCTGCAAAGTCGGGCTGACGATGAGCGACAAACTGGGATCGTGCAGGTGGCTGGTTTCGCGCACGAACGTCAACCACAGATCGACGTCCTTCTCGCGCAGAATCGCGCCGGCTTGCTCGACTTTTTCGAGAATGAGTTTGCGATCGGACATGGGGTGGACTCCTGAAGGTGGAATGTGGAGTTCGGAGTACGAGACACGCTGGGCGCACGGGTCTCTGCGCTGGGTGTGTTGAACTTCAAACGGTCTAACGGACTGCGTTTCAGCCGCTGCCACCGACCCGCACACCAACCGTCAAAAACCACCTCTGATTTTCGCAGCTTCGACGGTTGGCTGCAAACGCTGGTTAGCCGCGCTCACGGTTGACAAGGATTCTTCTCAATACCACACCGTTGCGATGCAGCCGACGGGCACTCCAAGACGTATAACAACATATCCATCATTGCCGCTCAGAACACCGTGATTAACATACGTCCAGAGTTCATCGATGAAAATCATCTTCGCTTTCAATGCTTGCCATGCGTCATTGATGTATCCGAAGGGCACGCCATTGCTCGTGTGTTTAGCTTCGGCTTCTTCAACGCTCACTTTTCTCCCAAGGTTGCCGGGAGATAGTCCACAGTCAGAATTGCTCCAGGCCGTGCGAGTCAGCACGTAACCGCACAAAAGTAAAATGCCGATAATTGCAACGGGAATAATTACCTTCCTTTTCCGCGCTCCAATGTATGCAGCAATGCGAGCCATGTGATTTGGGCTTGCTGTACCGGTGTCACTAATGATGCGTTCCCCTTGAGGGGGTAAGTCGCCTAATCTTGCGATCAGTATTTGGCGGATCACTTCAAAAGTATCGTCGGTCCAATCTGTTCTGTCATTTTTCTTCCAAACAGCTAGCAATTCCTCGGTACTCTTTTGTTCCCAGATTGCGCGCAACTGCTTCAGTCGCTGCTCTTGTTGCTCAGTCATTGTGAAGCGTTCCTCTTGCTATGCCTGTTGTTAGCCTCGCTGTCACCCTGCGTGTGAGATGCGCGGCTAGCTGGTGATGCGACGGTAAATGGCGTCGAGTTCTTCTTCGGAATAGAAATGAATCACGATGGTGCCGCCCTTCTTAGAGCGGGACAGCGTGACCTTGGTGCCCAACGATCGCCGCATGCGTTCTTCCAACGCGCGGGTATCGGCGCCGCTGCTGCGATGCGGGGTGCTGCTGCTCTGCGCTTTCTTGGCCTTGGGGTGATCTTCCATCAAGCGCCGCACCAGCTCTTCGGTCTGGCGCACGTTCAGGCCACTCTTGACGATCTGACTGAGCAGGTGCTGCTGGACGGCCGCGTCGCCGATGGTCAACAGGGCGCGGGCGTGGCCCTCGGTGATCAGCCCATCGGCCAGCCGGGCTTTGATCGGCTCGGGCAATTTCAAGAGGCGCAGTGTGTTCGCGACCGCCACCCGGCTCTTGCCCACGCGCTGGGCAACCTGATCTTGCGTGAGGCCGAATTCTTCGATCAGTTGCTTGTAGGCCAGCGCTTCTTCCAATGCGTTGAGGTCGGCCCGCTGCACATTTTCGACTAACGCTATTTCCAGCATCTGCTGTGGCGCGACGTCTTTGATGACGACGGGCAGTGCTTCCAACCCGGCTAGCTGTGCGGCTCGCCAGCGGCGTTCCCCGGCGATGAGCGTGAATTGATCTTCGCTGGTGCGCACGACGATGAGCGGCTGAATCAGGCCATGTTCGCGAATCGAGTCGGCCAGTTCTTGCAGCGCCTGCTCGTCAAACTGCATGCGGGGTTGATGTGGATTGGGCGTAATGGCACGCACCGGCACTTCGGTCAAGCCGCTGAGCGGAGCCGCCTCCGAGCCGGGTAAGAGTGCGCCGAGTCCTTTTCCCAATCCGATCTTCTTGTTCATAAGTTTGATGTTAGAGCAGATTCAAAGTCAATTTACGATCCGGACTCGAGGCTTCAGCCGGAATCCGCCTACGCCCAGCGGCCCGCCGCCGCAATGCGGCGGGGACGGGCAAGGCTCCACTCCAGAATGCTGTTTGAAATGAGAGGTTGGATATTGAAACGTCTGCCTCAGTTTAGCCTATTTTGACGGCGTTGCCAACTCTACGCCGGTTTCTGTATGACGGCGTTGAGTTTCTCACTCAAAGCCCGATCGCTTTCCAATAGCTCATCGGCCAGTTGGGCGTAAGCCAGGCCGCCTGATGACGTAGGCGCATACGACAAAATTGGTTCACCATACGACGGCGCTTCACCCAGCCGCACACTGCGCGGAATCAACGTGCCAAACACTTTGTCGCCAAAATGCGTTTGCACTTCATTCACGACTTGCTGCGCCAGGCGCATGCGACTGTCGTACATCGTCATCAGCAGGCCGCGCACCACCAAGCCGGGATTCAAGCCCTTGCGCACCAGTTGAATCGTATTCATCAATTGCGACAGACCTTCCAGCGCCAGGTACTCGCATTGCACCGGAATCAACACGCCTTGCGCGGCGGTCAGTGCGTTCACCGTGAGCAGCCCCAGCGAAGGCGGGCAATCGATCAGAATGTAATCGTAGTTGTGCCGCACATCGGTCAGCGCGTGCTTCAAGCGCTTCTCGCGATCGGGCATCTCGACGAGCTCGATTTCCGCGCCGGCCAATTGCACGGCCGATGGCCCGACATCCAGCCGCAGCCGTTTGGTCAGCTGCACGATCTGGCGCAGCGGCAGATCGTTGACCAGCACATCATACGTCGACGCTTTGATGTGGTGCTTGTCGAAGCCCAGCGACGAGGTGGCATTGGCCTGCGGATCGACATCGATCAACAACGTGCGTTGTCCGCGCGCCGCCAGGAAAGCACTTAAATTGACGGCGGTCGTGGTCTTGCCCACGCCGCCCTTTTGATTGACTAAGGCATAAATGTAAGGCATGGTTGGTTATACCGTTAAACACTCGTCAATTTCAGTGATTGTTGGAATGCTAGCGAGTCCGCGCCGCAAGATCGAATAGCCGGCCAGGGCATTGGCGAAATGCGCCGCCGCAAGCGGGTCGCCGGTTTGGCGCAGCCGGACCAAGAACGAGGCGGCAAAGATATCGCCGGCCCCGGTCGCATCGACCGGCTCGCGGGGATGGGTGGGCGCCTCGATCGCCAGGCCGCGCCGATAGATCGTACAACCGAGCGGGCCCCGGGTAACGATGAGCAACTTGGCCAGGGTCGCCCACTGCTGCACGATGGCCTCATCATTCCCGACGTCTTCAATGCTGAGGATCGTCGCATCGGCCCGGGGAAGTACCTCGGCGGCTTGTGCCCACTCGATTGGGCTGACGTGGCCTGCCGTATCCCATTGGCGCAGCCAGCCCTGTGGTGTCACACCGATCAATGCGCCAGGGAAACAAGCGAGCCAACCGGGATCGACTTCCTGAGCGATCGGAGCAAGATGTACGATGTCAGTCTGGATCGCCGCCGGAAACCGATCGGGTGTGAGGCGTTCCGCTACGGCATGCAGCGTTTGCTTGCGGCCCTGATCGGTGTAGATGTTCTCAAAGGTCGTCGTACGATCGGAAGTGAAGCACACCACGTCAATGCCATGCAGCACCGGACTCACGTCGAGATCGAGTTCAGTGCTGGTGAGGATGTGCACGTCACAGCCCAGGGCGTGGGCCATGCGCGAAGCATACGTGACCGTGCCGCCGAAGGTCCAGCCAGTGGGGATGATGTCTTTGGAGATATGACCAATCGCCAAGTAGCGCATGCGCCGACCAATCAAAAATGACCAATGACAAAAGTGCAGGTAGACTCTGTCATTGGCCATTCCATAGACGTGTTAGAGATTAGCGCTTATAAGATTTCGGAATGATCGTCACTTTGCGATTTTCGCCAACGCCGACGCTTTCCGTGCGCACTTGTGGATTGTCGCGCAAAGCGATGTGAACCAGTCGGCGTTCATTGGCGGGCATCGGCTCAAGGGCCGCCGGCTTATGCGTGGAGGCCACACGCTCGGCCATGCGCTGCGCCAATTGCGTCAATGTCTGCGCGCGATGAGCCTTGTACCCTTCCACGTCGAGTACGATGTGCAGGTAATGCTCGAGTTCTTTGGCAACCAGCAGGCGGGTGAGATATTGCAATCCGTCCAGCGTTTCGCCGCGCCGCCCGATGAGCGGACTGAGATCATCGCCGCGAATGTCCAGCACCACCGTCGGCTCATCTTGTTCATCATAGCCGTTGAGGTCGGCGGGTTCACGTTCGACAATCTGCGTCTTGAATTTCATCTTCGCCAGCAGATTGCGCAGCACTTCTTGGGCAATGGCGGAATCTGCGGTGCTGACGGGTTGAGCGTTAATCGTCGGCGCTGCTGTCGCAGGTTGCGACTTGCGCGCGGTGCGCGTCAAGCGCACGCGTGCGGTGCGGCCTGGCTCGGTCGTCAAGACGATAATGTCTACTTCGCCGCGCGTGACATTGAGTGCTTCCAGGCCGCGCGCGATGGCATCTTCAACAGTTGTGCCGGCAGCTTCAATCGTTTGAGGCGCTTCCACGGCCTAGCTCCTTCAAGAACGAAATCGGTAGACTGAATTACTTCGGCTTGTTGCCATTGTCCGAGTCGGATTTGGGCAACGGCGTAGACTTCTTGCTTTTGGCGGATGACACAGGCGCTACTACTGCTTGGTCATCATCGTCCACGACGGGTTTGGGCAGCGGCGTAGATTTCTTGCTTTTAGCAGGCGGCTCCAGCATCGCGACCGGCTTGGAGCCTTTGCTAATCTTCACGGGGTCCGCGGCGGGTAGCAACGGCTGCTTTTTCCAGCGGCGATTCATCAAGTACGATTGGACTGCACCCACTAAATTAGAGACGATGAAGTAAATGCTCAGGCCGGAGGCGAATTGCAGCGCGAACAACCCAAACATCATTGGCATGATGAGATTCATCTGCTTGGTCATGGACGCCTGGCTGGGATCGGCACTGGGGGCGGCCATCAACTTCTGCGAGAGATAGGTGGTCGCCACCACCAGTACCGGCAGAATGAAGACGAGCAGCTGCGCGACTAGGGGCGATATCGATTGCTGCACGGCCGGCAAAATCCCTGGCAGGCCCAAATCGTAAATCAAGAAAGTGGATTTGATGGGGATTAAGGGCACCAGGGCGGGCATCACCTGGAGTTGCAACAGTTGCAGCGGATTCGTCGCCAGCGAGCGAGTCAGGGATTGATAGAACGCGATCATGACGACGAGTTGCAAAATCAAGGGCAGACACCCGCCAAACATATTGACGTTGTTTTGCTTGTACAACTCCATCTGGGCCTGCGACATCTTGGTGCGATCGTTGCCGTACTTCTTTTTCAACTCTTCCAGCTGGGGCGCCAACTCGGCCATCTTGCGCGTATTGCGCTGTTGCGGCAGCGTCAGCGGCAAAGTGATCATGCGGACCAAAATGGTGGCGATGATGATCGCCATGACGAAGCTGTTGCCGAATACGCCATACAGCAACAGCATCATATTGACCAACGGGACAATGAGGATATCCACTACGTTTTTCCTCCAGACCTCGGCTCTACCGGGTCGCTCTAGCGTCTATTACTGAGTCTTCTGCGCCGGATAGCGCCACAACAACGTGCCCGTATTCTTATCCAGGCCATACAAGCGGACGGGATCGCCGCCGGCCAGATTGGGCATAGCGAGCAGGGTCTGGCTGACCACCACGGGGGTGACTAGGAAATTTTCGCCATCGTGCGCTTGATAAGGCTGCGGCCACACCGATTGGCCATTATCGGCCTTGAAGGCATACAGCTTATTTGTTTCGGTTCCGACATACACAATACCGCCGGACACCAGCGGCGTCATCTTCACGCCGCCGTCAACCTTTGCCGACCATTTCTTGTTTTGGCCAGCCGCCGCGTCCAGGGCGTAAATGTTGCCGCCGCGATCACCGAAATAGACGGTGCCATCAACTACTGCTGGACCATCCCACAATGCGCCGTCGGCCTTGAACGACCATTTCAACTTTCCATTCTGGGCATCCACGGCGTACAAGACGCTGCCAAACGATCCTACATAGATGGTGCCATTGGATACTGTGGGCGACCCGACCAATGCGTCGATCGTCGTGCAGTCATCGGGGAATTTCCACGCCTGATTTCCGTTCACCTTGTTGACCGCGTACAGGCAATGATCTTGTGAGGCGGCATAGACGTTTTGATCGTCAACCACTACGGCCGACCAGATGCGCGCAGTGGTGTGAACGGGCTGTAGCCACTTGGGGCGGCCGGTCTCCGCGTTGAGTGCGTAGATCGAGCCTTTGCCGTCGCCGAAATACAGTACGCCGTTGTCCAACACCACTGCGCCATAAATGTTGCCGGGAAGGTAGTCCGTTTCAGTGAGGGGATAAGTCCACTTAATGGTGGGCGCAGTTTGAGTACCGCGCTCAACATTGGCCCAGGCCTGCACCAGACCGCTATTGCTATTCATTTGCTCGGTAGCAACGTATAGCATCTTGCCGTCGGGTGAAAGGGCCGGTTGGGCGTAGTAGCCGATGGCGGCGCTAGCCGATTTCTGCGGCCAGCCGATTAACGGGGCGCCAGCCGTATCGCCCGCCACATCGATCGCCACCAGTTGATCGGCCGAGGCGAGATAGGCCGTATTGCCGGGAACCGTGTAACCCGGCCAACCGGTGACGGGGGATGCGCCGCTGCACGCGGCCAGCAGCACCATCACTACCGACAGGGAAACGATAAGCAACCATCTTTGAGAAAAAATGCGAGACAAACATCCTCCAGATTCAGGGAACAGGATCGTACCCACCGGGATAAAAGGGCTGACAGCGCCCGATGCGCTTAAGGGTCAACCAACCGCCCTTAAACACCCCATATTTTTTGAAAGATTCCAAGCCGTACTGTGAACATGACGGATAGAACCGACAAGACGACGGCATCAACCGCGAGAGCGTGAGTTGATAGATTCTGATGAGAAAGATGAAGAGGTACTTCATGCTTTGCTCCCACCACGCCAAGCGACCCACCCCGCCACACGCCGTGTCCCCGCTGAAGCGGGCGGCGCGCCAGGCGGGCGGGGAAATAGGCACAGCTGGGGACTATTTCGTCATCTCCCCCGGTAGCTGGCTATGCCACCCCCCGGCTTGCGCCAGTGCCTTTGTCAGAGCCGCAGTCACTTCGGCGACATTAGCTTGTTCAAGTGGCGCTCGTGCAATGATCACCACATCGATGCCGTTGATCAGGTTCGGATAGACTTGCCGCACACCTTCACGCAGGCGGCGCTTGAGACGATTGCGTAAGACCGCGTTGCCCAACCGCTTACCCGCCGCAATGCCAATCCGCGGAGGGGCATCCCGCTGATCGGCGCGGGGTTGAACGATGAGAACAAAGAAGCGATGCGGCCACGCGCGGCCGTTCTGACGAACTCGTCCGAACTCACCGCCAGGCCGCAATCGCCACACGCGCGCCATGGTCCAGCCGATTTACTGCTCTTTCCAATTGATGCGCTTGGCGCCCTGCGGCTGCGTGGCCAACTTATAACGACCCTTCGCGCGGCGGGCCTGCAGGACCTTGCGGCCGCCCTTGGTCGCCATGCGGGCGCGGAACCCGTACGTGCGCTGGCGGCGCCGCTTGCGAGGTTGAAATGTTCGCTTCGTCATGATCCGTTCACTCCTGAAAAGGTTAATTCACAAAAGGATGTCCGGCCTAAATTGCGCCGGACATACGTTCTGCTGCCAATTGCAAGCGGGCTGATTATAACTGATGTAGTTCATCCGGTCAACTGAAACCCCGATCGAGAGTGTAACGCAAAAGTGTTGGTGACTTTTCAGTTGCTCCCGCCGGATGGGTACATCCGGCGATTAGCGGCGATGGATGGGCCCATCCATCGCGGAGCGCCACCGGAAACCCGAAGGCTGCCCAACAGTTTTGCGGTATACCCCCGATCGAATTCCATCAACCCCGCGATCTGCTCAGTTTTTGTCGTCCTGTTCGCGTACAATGTCCGCGCCCAAGTCTTGCAGTTTTTGCTCGATACTTTCGTAGCCGCGATCGATCTGGCCGATGTTGCGGATAATACTTTGGCCCTGCGCGCACAGCGCGGCGGAGAGCAACGCCATGCCGGCCCGAATATCCGGACTTTCCAGGCGTTCACCGTGCAGCCGGCTCGGCCCTTGCACGATGCAGCGGTGCGGATCGCACAACACGATGCGCGCGCCCATGCCGATGAGCTTATCTACGAAGTACAGGCGGCTCTCGAACATCTTCTCGTGAATCAGCACCGACCCGACGGTCTGCGTGGCGACGACGATGGCCGTGCTCATCATATCAGCCGGAAAGGCCGGCCAGGGTGCGTCGTCGATCTTGGGGATCGCTCCACCTAGATCAGGTACCACAGTCAGCGATTGGCCGCGCGCGACGAATACATCCTCACCGCGTGTCTCAAACTTCACGCCCAGCCGTTCGAACATCAGGCGAATCATCCCCAGGTGCTGCGGGGCGGCATGGTGGATGGTGATCTCCCCAGCGGTGATGGCCGCCAACCCGATGAATGATCCGATCTCAAGATAGTCCGGCCCGATCGTAAACTCGGCGCCGTGCAGCGACTCAACGCCATGGATGAAGAGCGTGTTCGAGCCGATGCCCTCGATCTGCGCGCCCATCAAGTTAAGCAATTCACACAGCTCTTGTACATGCGGCTCCGAGGCGGCATTGCGATAAATGGTGGTGCCCTTGGCGAGGACGGCGGCCATGATGGCATTCTCGGTGCCGGTCACGCTCGCTTCATCCAGCAGAATATCCTGCCCGACGAGTTCCGTCACGCGCAGGGTGAACTCGCCGTTAATCTGCACACTCACGCCTAATTTGCTGAACGCCAAAAAGTGCGTATCCACTCTGCGACGGCCGATGACATCGCCCCCCGGCGGGGGCAGCTCCACTTCCTTCAAGCGGGCCAGCATCGGGCCGGCCAGCAAGATCGAGGCGCGGATGTCCCGGCACAAATCAGGATCGAGTTTCGTTTTGTGCACATGGGTGGCTTGAAGCCGGAAGCTGTGCCGATCGAGTTCGGTGATCTCTACTCCCAGATCGGCCAGCAATTTCATCATCGTGTGTACGTCACGGATGCACGGAACGTTGTGGAGGGTGACGGGCTGATCGGTGAGGAGCGTCGCCGCCAACAGAGGGAGGGCGGCGTTCTTGTTTCCGCTCGGCGTGACGGTCCCGATCAAGGGCCGGCCTCCGCGGATGACAAATTGGTCCATAGGGTTGGGTTCATTTCTCCGGGTATGCAGATGAGCGCATTGTACCAAAGCCCGCGGGGCGCTGCAAACCGGTCGAGTACGGGTTGATCGCACTTCAGTCTTTGAGGCAAAAATCGCTACTACTCAGCCGTCATTCCCGCGAAGGCGGGAATCCAGTGTCGGCGGCTGGATTCCCGCCTTCGCGGGAATGACCGGGCGCAGTATGCGGCGTTATGGCTGAATAGTAACCAAAAATCGCCGCAAAAATCGCGCGAAAAACTCGCCTCAAGCTGGCGGGTATGGTAAAATGTAATCTTGTGGAACGGAAACCCGCCTTGCCTTCAACCACTCAACAGCAACCTGTCTTAGGCGTGATCGACGCCGTGTCGGCCGGCTTGGATGCGGTGTTGCGGCATCCGTGGCTCTTGCTTATCCCGTTGGCGCTCGATCTTTTTTTGTGGGTTGGGCCGCGGGTGCAGGCCCCCGCCCTGTATCGTTTCTTTGAGCCGACTTTGGGCCAAATGCTGACCGACACGCCGTCGGCGGATGGCCGCCTGGCTGTGCAAGAACTGAGCAAATTGCTGAACGCCTTCTTCACTCAATACAACTTGTTTTCATGGTTGAGTGTCGGGCTAGTGGGCGTGCCGGTGGTGAATGCCGGCGTCGATTCGACCTTGCCGTTGGTCACAGGCGGCTTGCCGCTGGTGTGGCAGATCACCGATCTGGACGGCTATGTCGTGTTGCTGTTTCTCTTTACCGGGATGGGTTTGTTTATCTCGGCCTTGTTCTGGGCGTTGTTGAGTGGCTATGTGCGCGGCGATCCATTCCAGACAGCCCGTTGGTTCAAAGACAGTTTGACGATCTGGAAACGGCTGGTGTTATTGTACTTCCTGGTGATTGTGGCCGTGTTGCTGGCCATCTTCCCGGTGTCGCTGATCATGCTGATGATTAGCGCTCTTAGCCCGGGGCTGGCTTCGCTGGTTCCGGCCCTGGTGGTAGCGGCTGGCCTGTGGGTGGTGTTCATGGGCGTGTTTACACCGCACGGCATTGCCCTGCAGCACATGTCACTGGGCCGCGCGGTGAACACGAGCATCCTTATTGTGCGGGCGAACTTCATGCCCACCGCCGGGCTGGTCGCGCTGATGGTTGCCATCTCGATGGGCATGAACTTGATCTGGGACGGCCTGGCCGCCGATTCATGGCTGCGGCTGGTGGCCATGATCGGCAATGCCATCATCGCCGCCGGCTTGATCACTGCCTCATTGTTGTTCTATCGAAATCGCGTCAGCGTCTTGTTTGAAAGTCACCATTGGCCGCTGCCGTCGGAAAAATAGAAGGAGTCCTACCTGTGGCAGAAGAAACTAAATCAACCAACTATGATGCCAGTCAGATTCAAGTGCTGGAAGGGCTGGAGGCCGTACGTCGCCGCCCCGGCATGTATATCGGCAGCACGGACATTCGCGGCTTGCATCATCTGGTGTTCGAAGTGGTCGATAACGCGATCGACGAGGCGTTGGCCGGTGAAGCCGATCGGATCACGGTGACGATTCACACTGACTTAAGCGTGTCGGTGCGTGACAATGGGCGCAGCATCCCGGTCGGTCCGCACCCCACGCAGAAAGACGCCCACGGCAAGCCGATGGACGCGTTGGAAGTGGTGATGACGATCTTGCACGCGGGCGGCAAGTTCGGCGGCGGCGGTTACAAAGTGGCGTCAGGTCTGCACGGCGTGGGGGTGAGCGCCGTCAACGCGTTGAGCGAATCGATGTTGACCACGGTGCGCCGCGATGGCAAGGAGTGGCAGCAGGAATATCAACGCGGCAAGCCGACCGGCCCGGTCAAGCTGATCGGCAAAGTGGCGAAGGACGATGCGTGGCAGCGCGGCACGCAGCAGCGCTTCATGGCCGACATCACCATCTTCAAAGAAGGCATCGACTACAAGTACGAAGCCTTGGTGCAGCGCTTCCGTGAAATGGCCTTCCTCACGCGCGCCCTGACGCTCACGTTCCTGGATGAGCGCAACGATCACGAAATGTCGTTTCACTTTGAAGGCGGCGTCAAGTCATTCGTCCGCTATCTCAACAAGAGTCGCACGGTGCTGCATCCGCCGGTTTACACCGAGAAACAGATGAACGGCACCAGCGTGGAAGCGGCGATTCAATACACGGATATGTACACGGAGTCGGTGTACGCCTTTGCGAACAACATCAACACCATCGATGGCGGCACGCACGTCACGGGTTTCCGCTCGGCGTTGACGCGCACGCTGAACGATTACGCGCGCAAGGCAGGCCTGCTGAAAGATTCCGATCCGAACTTCAGCGGCGACGACGTGCGCGAGGGCCTGACGGCCATCATCTCGATCAAGCTGCAAGACCCGCAGTTCGAGTCGCAGACCAAATCGAAGTTGGGCAACGCCGAAGTGAAGGGGCAGGTCGAAAGCGTGGTCGGCGAAGCGTTGTCGGCATTCATGGAAGAGAATCCGCGCGAGGCGAAGGCTATCATTACCAAGTGCCTCACTGCTTCGCGCGCACGTGAAGCCGCGCGGCAGGCGCGCGATCTGGTGATCCGCAAATCGGCGCTGGAGTCGCTCACGCTGCCCGGCAAGCTGGCCGATTGCTCCGAACGCGATCCTGCCAAGTGCGAAATCTACATCGTCGAAGGCGACTCGGCCGGTGGCTCGGCGAAGCAGGGCCGCGATCGACATTTCCAGGCGATTCTGCCGCTGCGCGGCAAGATTCTCAACACCGAGCGCGCGCGCATGGATAAGATTCTGGCCAACAACGAAGTGAAGTCGTTGATCAGCGCGCTGGGCTGCGGCATCGGCGAACAGTTCAATATGGAGAAACTGCGCTACCATCGCACCATCATCATGACCGACGCCGATGTGGACGGCAGTCACATTCGCACGCTGCTGCTCACGTTTTTCTTCCGCTATATGCAGGGCCTGGTCGAAGGCGGTTTCTTATACATCGCCCAGCCGCCG
>Ga0182021_10003653_pt1 | contig 18113 bp, 15 predicted proteins | sample 612E3MmetaG_FD_120493 | JGI IMG/M metagenome (GOLD analysis project Ga0182021, IMG submission 120493) | Permafrost microbial communities from Stordalen Mire, Sweden - 612E3M metaG (Illumina Assembly) | ecosystem: Environmental > Terrestrial > Soil > Wetlands > Permafrost | place: Sweden... | reverse complement strand
ATGCCCAGGCGACCCGGGAGCTGGAGCGCATCGGCGGCCTGACCCGCGAGAGGGCCCTCGCCGAGGTCATGGAGATCGCCGAGCACGACGCGCGGCTGCGTGCCTCAGCCATCGCCCGCGACATCGAGCAGGAGGCCCGAGCCACCGCGGAGCGTCAGGCGTCCGAGATCGTCGTCACGGCGATGCAGAGGCTCGCGACGGACCAGACCGCCGCATCCGTGGTGACCGCGGTCGACCTCCCGACGGAGGACATGAAGGGCCGCATCATCGGCCGAGAGGGCCGCAACATCCGCGCGTTCGAGCAGGTGACGGGCGTCAACGTGCTGATCGACGACACCCCAGGAAGCGTCCTGCTCTCCTCGTTCGACCCCGTGCGACGTGAGACTGCCCGGATCGCGCTGGAGGAGCTGGTCGCCGACGGGCGCATCCACCCCCAGCGGATCGAAGAGGCGTTCGAGCGCAGCCGGGTCGCCGTCGACGAGCGCATCGAAGCCGCCGCCCGTGAAGCCTTGGACAGCGTCGGCATCAGCGACCTCCACCCCGAGCTCGTACCGATAATCGGTGCGCTGCACTACCGCACGTCGAACGGTCAGAACGTGCTCGCGCACCTCGTCGAGTGCGGCCACCTCGCGGGACTCATCGCCGCTGAGCTCGGTCTCGACGTCGCGTTCTGCAAGCGCGCGGCCTTCCTCCACGATCTGGGAAAGGCCGTGACCCATGAGCACGAGGGGTCGCATGCGCTCGTAGGCGCCGACCTCGCGCGCCGGAACGGGGAGCACCCGGACATCGTGCACGCCATCGAGGCCCACCACAACGAGGTCGAGCCTCGCACCGTCGAAGCCGTCCTCGTCCAGGTCGTCGACTCGATCAGTGGGTCGCGACCGGGCGCACGCCGAGAGAGCCTGGAGGCGTACGTGCATCGGCTGGAGCGGCTCGAGAAGATCGCCACGGCCCACGAAGGCGTCGAACGCGCCTTCGCTGTACAGGCGGGCCGCGACGTACGCGTCATGGTCTCGCCGACGGTCCTCGACGATGCCCAGGCGGCCGCTCTGGCGCGCGAGATCGCCAAGGAGATCTCGGAGGAGCTGACCTTCCCCGGTCAGATCCGGGTAACTGTCGTCCGCGAGAGCCGAGCGACGGAGATCGCCTCCTGAGGGTGTTCCGTGTGTCGCGTACAGTAGGCGGGCCATGATCGAGTCCCTCACACCCCGCACGTACCGCGTCATCACGTACGGCTGCCAGATGAACGTGCACGACTCCGAGCGCATCTCGGGCCTGCTCGACGACGCGGGGTACGTGCCCGCGCCCGGCGACGAGGCGGACGTCGTCGTGTTCAACACCTGCGCGGTCAGGGAGAACGCCGACAACCGCCTGTACGGGAACCTGGGCCATCTCGCGCCCGCGAAGACCGCGCGTCCCGGCATGCAGATCGCCGTCGGCGGATGCATGGCTCAGAAGGACCGCGACGTCATCGTCGAAAGGGCGCCATGGGTCGACGTCGTCTTCGGGACCCACAACGTCGGTGCGCTTCCCGTGCTCCTGGAGCGCGCCCGCATCGAGCAGGCGGCACAGGTCGAGGTCCTCGAGACGCTCGAGCGCTTCCCGTCCACCCTGCCCTCGCGGCGCGAGAGCGCGTACGCGGGCTGGGTCGCGATCAGCGTCGGCTGCAGCAACACCTGCACGTTCTGCATCGTCCCCAGCCTTCGCGGCAAGCAGGCCGACCGCCGCTCGGGCGACATCCTCGCCGAGGTGCACCAGCTCGTCGCGGACGGCGTCCAGGAGGTCACGCTGCTCGGGCAGAACGTCAACGCGTACGGGCTCGACATCGGCGATCGCGACGCGTTCGCGAAGCTGCTCCGAGCCTGTGGCGACGTCGACGGCCTGCGACGGGTCCGTTTCACCAGCCCGCACCCCAAGGACTTCACGGACTCGGTGATCGAGGCGATGGCCGCCACGCCCAACGTCATGCCGAGCCTGCACATGCCGCTCCAGTCCGGGTCTGACGACGTGCTTCGCCGGATGCGCCGCTCGTACCGGTCGGAGCGCTACCTCGGCATCATCGACCGCGTCCGCCAGTGGCTGCCGCAGGCGGCCATCACGACGGACATCATCGTCGGCTTCCCCGGGGAGACGGACAAGGACTTCGAGGATACCCTCGACGTGGTCCGCCAGGCGCGCTACGCGGCGGCCTTCACGTTCCAGTACTCGATCCGTCCCGGCACGCCGGCCGCGACGATGCCCGACCAGGTACCGCAGCAGGTCGTCACGGAGCGGTACGACCGCTTGGTCGAGGTCGTCGGGGAGATCGCGCTCGAGGAGAACCGCACGCTCGTGGGCCGCGAGGTCGAGGTGATGTTCGCCGACGGCGAGGGGCGCAAGGACACGGCCACGCGCCGCATGTCCGGACGCGCCCGTGACAACCGGCTCGTCCACGTCGCGGTCGACGAGGACGACCTGCCGAGGCCCGGCGACATCGCTCGCGCCACCATCACGTACGCCGCTCCTCACCACCTCGTGGCGGATGCCGGCGTCTATGGCATGGAGCGCACCCGGGGCGGCGATGCCTGGGAAGCCCGGCAGCAGAGCGGACCTCGCGGGATCGCGCTCGGGATGCCTGCACTGCGGGCCTGAGCCACCGAGATACACCCTGAACAACCCACCGGGCCCGTACATCCTGTGACGGATGTACGGGCCCGGCTTCGGGCTTGTCGCCGCTGTCTAGGCCTCGGAAGTGGCGTTGGAGCTGCCGACCTGGGTCTTCAGGAAGTCCTGAGCCTGGTCCACCTGTCCGGCGTACTGGCCGCCGGTCTTGTCGTCGATCAGGTCGCCCAGATTGTCGATGCCGTCCTTGACCTGGTCCTCGTGCCCTCCAACAGCGGCGCTGAGATTATCCATCAAGCCCATGTTGTAGACACCTCCTTTCGCCGAACCTCCGCAACGGGGGCGCTTCCAACACCCTGGTCCATGCGGGACGCCTGTGAGACGTCAACGCGGACATTCTTACCGGCTCGGGCTCGGATTCCAAGGGGTTATCGATGTGTGGTGGCTGTGAGTCCAGTGAACGGGGAATGACAGACTGGGCCGGTGCCCGCGCCGATCTTCGCCCTCCTGGGTCCCACGGCCAGCGGCAAGTCGACGCTGGCGGTACGGCTGGCGCTGCACCTGTTCGAAGATGGCACCCCCGCCGAGATCGTCAACGCCGACTCGATGCTCGTCTACCGCGGCATGGACATCGGCACGGCCAAGCCGACTCTCGAGGAGCGGCGGGGCGTCCCGCACCACCTCGTCGACATCCTCGACGTCCGTGAGACGGCGACGGTCGCCGACTTCCAGCGCCTCGCGCGCGACGTCATCGCCTCCTGTCAGGACCGTGGAGTCGTGCCGATCCTGGTGGGAGGCTCGGCGCTCTACCTGCGCGCCATCCTCGACGAGTTCACGTTCCCCGGGACCGACCCGGCGGTACGTGCCGGGCTCGAAACCGAGCTCGAACAGCTCGGGCCCCTGGCGATGTACGAGCGGCTGTTGCGCCTGGCGCCCGAGGCGGCCGTGGAGATGCAGCCGATGAACGGCCGCCGGGTCGTACGCGCGCTCGAGGTGGTCGCGCTCACCGGCTCGTACAAGGCCACCCTGCCGGAGCACCACTACGCGTTGCCCGGGGTCGTACAGATCGGGCTGTCCATCGACCGGACCGAGATGGACGCACGCATCGGGGCCCGGGTCGACGACATGTGGGCCAAGGGCCTGGTCGCGGAGGTGGCAGCTCTGGACGAGCAGGGGCTGCGGGAGGGCGTCACCGCGTCGAGGGCGCTCGGCTACCGACAGGTCCTCGCGTACCTGGACGGGCGCTGTACCGAGGAGCAGGCGATCACGGACACGGCGGCCGGCACCCGGCGTTTCGCCCGCCGGCAGCTCGGCTGGTGGCGCCGCGACCCTCGCATCCACTGGTTCGACGCCCTCGCGCTGCCGACACCGGCGGAGCTCCTCGCCGAAAGCGGCGCGCAAGCGTGAGTTGATGCCCTCTACCCTGTACGGGTGGGCACACAGACCTGGTCGTTCGCCAAGGGGCACGGCACGCGCAACGACTTCGTCATCCTCCCTGACCTCGACGGCGCCCTCGACCTGACACCCGCCGCAGTCGCGTACCTCTGCGACCGCCGCTCGGGGATCGGTGCCGACGGGGTCCTGCGCGTCGTGAAGGCGAGGGCCATCGAGAACTCCGGGTTCGACCCGGACACCTGGTTCATGGACTACCGGAACGCCGACGGCTCCATCGCGGAGATGTGCGGGAACGGGCTGCGGGTCTTCGCGCGGTACCTCGCGGAGGAGCGGCTGACCAGCGAGCACGAGATCACGATCGCCACCAGGGCAGGCTTGCGATGGGCCCGGCTCTGCGACGACGGCCGGGTCACCGTGGGCATGGGGCAGGTGACCGTAGGAGAACCGACAGCGGGACGGCTGGGAGCGAGGACGTACGAGGGCGTGGCCGTCGATGTCGGCAACCCCCATCTGGTGACGTGCGTCGCCACCGCGGCGGAGGTGACCGAGGCCGAGCTGCGCGACCCGTTCGTCGCCGACGAGGAGGTCTTCCCGCACGGCATGAACTTCGAGCTCGTCCACGTGGTGGGGGACAAGCACGCGGTGATGCGCGTGCTCGAGCGCGGTGTCGGCGAGACCGAGGCCTGCGGTACAGGCGCGGTCGCCGTCGCCCGAGTGGTCAACGGAGAGGGAGCGGGCACCGTTCGGGTCGACCTTCCGGGCGGCAGCGTCGACGTGACGTTCGCGACCGACGGGACCGCGACGCTCACGGGACCTGCTGTGATCCTCGCCCGAGGCGAGGTCCTCGTGCCCGAGATGCCTGCCTGAGGGATATCGGCTGGTCCGGATTGGTCCCGGGTGAGAGGCTGGACCCGATGACTGTTCATTCCCATGACGAGACCGACCCGCGCCTTCCCGATCCGGAGGCGTACGACGGCGACCAGACCGACCTCGCCGCACGGCTCTCGTTGCAGCGGGTCGACGGGCTCCGCACCGAGCTGACCGACGTCACCGAGGTCGAGTACCGACAGCTCCGCCTGGAGCGGGTCGTGCTCGCAGGTGTCTGGACGACCGGCAGCGAAGAGGACGCGGTCAACTCGATGAGCGAGCTGCGTGCCCTCGCCGAGACCGCCGGCTCCGAGGTGCTCGATGCCCTGTTCCAGCGACGGGAGCGCCCGGACCCCGCCACGTACATCGGACGCGGCAAGGTCGAGGAGGTGCGCGAGATCGTCATCGCGACCGGTGCCGACACTGTGATCTGCGACGGCGAGCTGAGCCCCGCCCAGCTGCGAAACCTCGAGGACCGGATCAAGGTCAAGGTCGTCGACCGTACGGCGCTGATCCTCGACATCTTCGCCTCCCACGCCAAGAGCGCCGAGGGCAAGGCGCAGGTCGAGATGGCTCAGCTGCAGTACCTGCGCCAGCGCCTTCGTGGCTGGGGCGGGAACCTGTCCCGCCAGACGGGCGGCCGCGCGGCCGGCGGCGTCGGCATCGGCGGCCGTGGCCCCGGCGAGACGAAGATCGAGACCGACCGGCGCCGGATCCGTACCCGCATCTCCCACCTGCGTCAGCAGCTCCGCGACCTCGACAGCACCCGGCAGGTCAAGCGCCAGGAGCGTCGGCGCCACCAGGTGCCGAGCGTGGCGATCGTCGGCTACACGAACGCGGGGAAGTCCTCCATGCTGAACCGCCTCACGGGGGCCGGCGTGCTGGTCGAGGATGCCTTGTTCGCCACCCTCGACCCGACGACCCGGCGGTCGGAGACCGCCGACGGTCGTACGTACACGCTCACGGACACCGTCGGGTTCGTACGGCACCTGCCGCACGACCTCGTCGAGGCCTTCCGGTCGACGCTCGAGGAGTCGGTCGAGGCGGACCTGCTCGTACACGTCGTGGACGCGTCGGATCCGGACCCGTTCGGACAGGTCGCTGCCGTCCGCGAGGTGCTGGCGGATATCGGCGCCGGAGACGTGGCGGAGCAGCTCGTCATCAACAAGATCGACCTGGCCGATGAGGGGATGCTGCAGTCGCTGCGCACCCGGTTCACCGGGGCCGTGTTCGCGTCTGCTCGTACGGGCGAAGGCCTCGACGAGGTCCGCGCCATCATTGAGCAGAGGCTCCCCACCCCCGGCGCCGAGGTGACCGCGCTGGTCCCGTACTCCCGCGGCGACCTCATCGACCGCATCCATCGCGAGGGCGAGCTGATCACGGTCGAGCACACCGGCGACGGAACGCTCGTCGTCGCCCGGGTCCACGACGACCTCGCGGGAGAGCTTGCCGGCTTCCCCGCGTGAGCCTGTGGATGGCGTCCCAGCAACGTCGTACGTGTCGGGTAGCGTGACAGGGTGGTTCCCGAACCGGCCCCCGTCGTCGACCCCCTGAGCATCCTCGATGCTGCGGTGGCGTCCATCGGCGGCAGCGCGCGCGAGGGCCAGGTGGCGATGTGCCGCGAGGTCACAGAGGCGTTCGAGTCGGGCGAGCACGTGCTCGTACAAGCCGGTACGGGAACGGGCAAGTCCCTCGGCTACCTCGCTCCGGCTTTCGCCCACGTGCTCAACTCGCCGGCGTCGCGGGTCGTGGTCGCCACCGCGACCCTGGCTCTGCAGACGCAGCTGGCCACCAAGGACGTCCCCGTCATCATCGACGCCATCGAGGCGATCACCGGTCGGCGGCCCAAGGCGGCTCTCCTCAAAGGGCGCTCCAACTACGCGTGCCTCCTCCGTGTCCGCGACGGGGTCGGCGACGACCCGCAGCCCGGCCTGATCGCGGCCGGGGAGCTGGCCACCGCGTTGCGTGCGGTCGACGCGGCCCCCGACTCTGTCCTCGGAGCCGAGGTCCTCGCTCTGCGCGAGTGGGCCGAGGAGGAGGCGTCGGGCAGTGGTCTCGCCGATCGTGACAACGCTCCGACGCACACCCCTGCAGCCTGGGCCCAGGTGTCGGTACCGGTCCGCGAGTGCCTCGGCGCGACGAACTGCCCGTACGGCGCGGAGTGCTTCGTCGAGCTGTCTCGAGACAGGGCGCGACAGGCCGACCTCATCGTCACCAACCATGCGCTGCTGGCGATCGATGCGTTGCACGGCGGCACGGCGCTGCCGGAGCACGACCTGCTCGTCGTCGACGAGGCGCACGAGCTGGTCTCCCGCGTCACCGGAGCGGCGTCCAGCGAGCTGAGCGCGCAGCAGATCGAGCGGGTCGTACGGCGGGCGCTGCCGTGGCTCACCGACACCGTCGGCATCGACTTCCTCGACGCCGCGGACACGTTCCGTACGGCCCTCGACCTGAGCGAGCTCGGCCGCGTGACCGACCCGGCGTCCACGATGGGACTCGCGCTGGCACGCGTACGGCAGGTGGCCAGGGCTGCGCTGTCCGACTTCAAGGCATCCGCGTCGAAGGGGCTCGACGCGGCGAGGACCCAGGCGCAGGCGGTCGTCCAGGAGGTGTACGACGTTGCCGAGCGCATGGCCGGGCTCAACGAGTACGACGTCGTCTGGGTCGCCGAGCGGGAGCGGGCCGGTCGCTGGGCGGTCGTCGCGCCTCTGAACGTGTCGGGACTGGTGCGAGAGAGCATCCTCCTCGACGTCACGGCGGTCTTCACCTCCGCGACGCTGACGATCGGCGGAGGCTTCGACTCGCTCGCGCGGCAGCTGGGGCTCGGCGGTTCCGTGAAGTCCGAGGACCGGCCGGCCCCCCGGTGGCACGGGGTCGACGTCGGGTCACCGTTCGACTACACGCGGCAGGGCATCCTGTACGTGGCCACCCGGCTCCCGCCGCCGAGCCGCGACGGCCTCGGCGAGGCGGCGATGGCAGAGATCGTCGAGCTCGTACTAGCGGCCGGCGGTCGGACGCTCGGCCTGTTCGCGTCGCACCGCAACGCGACGGCTGCCGCCTCCCATGTCCGTGCCGCCCTGCCCCATCTGACCATCCTGTGCCAGGGCGACGCCCAGCTTCCGGAGCTCACGCGCCGCTTCATCGAGGAGCCGGAGACGTCGTTGTTCGGCACCCTCTCTTTGTGGCAGGGCGTCGACGTGCCGGGGGAGACCTGCCAGCTGGTCCTCATCGACAAGATTCCGTTCCCGCGTCCGGACGAGCCGCTCATGGTGGCCCGCCAGGATGCCGTGACCGCGTCGGGCGGCAACGGGTTCATGCAGGTGGCCGCGACCCATGCCGGACTGCTGCTGGCGCAAGGGAGCGGACGGCTCGTACGTCGGCTCAGCGACCGTGGCGTCGTGGCGATCCTGGACCCGCGGCTCATGACGGCGCGGTACGGGTCGTTCCTGCGCGCGTCGATCCCACCGTTCTGGACGACGACCGACCACGACCTCGCCGTGGGCGCGCTGCGGCGACTGAGCGAGAAGCTGCCGTCCCGTGCGTCCGACGCTGGTGGTTCCGAACCGGGGGGACTGGCGCCCGCGAACGGGGGTACAGGCATCGCATCGGAACCACCTGAGGAGACCACCATGCCGAAGCGAAGCCCGGAGCCCTCCGTGAAGGACCCGGAGATGTACGAGGCCCTCCGTGACGAGGGAAACAGCAAGGAGAAGTCGGCGCGCATCGCCAACGCCGCAGCGAACACGTCCCGGAGCGCTGTGGGGCACAAGGGAGCGACGTCGAAGGACTACGACGAGCGCTCCAAGGACGAGCTGATGTCGCGCGCGAAGGACATCGGGATCCCGGGAAGGTCGAAGATGTCGAAGGCCGAGCTCATCGAGGCCCTCAGGAACCACTGAGGTGACCTGCGACGCGGTCGTCATCGGCTCGGGGCCCAACGGCTTGGTCGCTGCCAACGTCCTCGCGGACGCCGGATGGGACGTCGTGGTGTGCGAGGCCCAGCCGGAGATCGGCGGAGCGGTCCAGAGCGGCACGGTGACCGCGCCGGGGTTCACCTCTGACCTGTACAGCTCCTTCTACCCACTGGCGGCCGCAAGCCCCGTCATTCGATCGCTGGAGCTGGAGTCGTTCGGGCTGGAGTGGGTGCGCGCTCCTGCCGTCCTCGCCCACCAGTGCGAGGACGGCCGAGCGGTCGTCCTTCACTCGTCGGCCGAGCGGACGGCCGTGGAGCTCGACGAATGGGCTCCAGGGGACGGTGACGCATGGCTGTCGATGCTGCGCGAGTGGCGGTCCGTACGCGAGCCGTTCCTGAGGGCCCTGTTCACTCCGTTCCCGCCCGTGAAGGCCGGGGCTGGGATCCTGCGCACGCTGAAGGCGTCCGGGGCCCTCCGCCTGGCACGCATGGCGCTCCTCCCCGTCCGCAGGCTCGCGGAGGAGACGTTCGCCGGTGACGGCGGCCGGCTGCTGCTCACCGGGAACGCGATGCACACCGACATCCCTCCGGAGTCGGCCGGCAGTGGCGTGTACGGCTGGCTGCTGTCCATGCTCGGCCAGGACGTCGGGTTCCCGGTGCCACGTGGAGGAGCCGGACGGCTGACGGAGGCGATGGCCGCGCGCGCCGAGTCCCGAGGCGTGATCGTCCGACGGAATGCGCCCGTCTCCGCGGTGATCGTCGAGTCAGGACAGGCGCGCGGCGTGCGGCTGCTCGACGGCTCGAGCATCTATGCGAGGCGCGCCGTCGTGGCCGACGTCGCAGCCCCGTACCTGTACCAGCAGCTCCTGCGCGGAGTCCAGCTCCCCACTTCACTCACGCGAGACCTGGAGAAGTTCCACTGGGACAGCTCGACGCTCAAGCTCAACTGGGCTCTGAGCGGGCCGGTGCCCTGGCGGTCCGAGTCCGCGCGGTCCGCCGGGACGGTTCACCTGGGCGTCGACGTCGACGGCTTCGTGGACTTCGCCGCCGACCTCACCATCGGCCGGATGTCCGAGAAGCCGTTCGTGCTGTTCGGGCAGATGACCACGACGGACCCGACGAGGTCCCCGCGCGGTACGGAGTCGGCGTGGGCGTACTCACATGTACCGCGCCAGCTCGCCCAGGATGGCCAGGCGATTCAGAACCACGTGGAGCGGCTGCACGACGCCGTGGAGCGAGCGGCTCCGGGTTTCCGCGACCTCGTGGTGGCGACGCACGTACAGGCGCCGGCCGATCTCGAGGCCGGCAACGGGAACCTGCTGGCCGGGGCGCTCAACGGAGGCACGTCAGCCCTGCACCAGCAGCTGGTCTTCCGCCCCACCCCAGGGCTGGGACGGTCGGAGACGGCGGTGGATCGCCTGTACCTGGCCAGCGCCTCGGCGCATCCAGGGGGAGGCGTGCACGGCGCCTGTGGCTGGAACGCGGCACGGAGCGTCTTGCGGTCGAACGCCGCGTCCCGAGCGCTGGTGCGCAGGATGCAGCACGCGTTGTGGACCTGAGTGCCGGTTGTGCCTCTCCGGGACCGCCTAGGTAGAGGAGACGTCGTGCCTTGCCTGCTCGATGATCCGGTCCAGGACTCGCTCTTCACGCGCCACCAGCTCGACGAGACGGTCGCTGAAGCCGGCGCCGGGATTGGCGGGATCGGCATAGAGCGGAGCGTCGTGGATGGCTGCTTCGAGCTGTCCGAGCTCGCTGCTCAGGTCGCGGTAGATGTCGCTCATGGCGATGCAATACCCCTTACTCCTGTGTCCAGACGAGTAGGTCGCTCGGTTTCTTAGCGACTTCTCGGGCCGCAGTCAGAGTCGGCGCATGACCGTGACGACCTTGCCGAGGATGCTCGCGTCGTTGCCGTCGATGGGCTCGTACGCGGGGTTGTGCGGCATCAGCCAGATCTGACCGGGCGTCCGCTTGAAGGTCTTCACGGTGGCCTCGTCGCCGAGGAGCGCAGCAACGATGTCGCCGTTCTCCGCCACGGGCTGCCGGCGCACGACGACGTAGTCGCCGTCGCAGATGGCGGCGTCGACCATCGAGTCGCCACGGACCTCGAGCAGGAACAGCTCTCCATCGCCGACCAGCTGGCGGGGGAGGGCGAACACGTCCTCGACCTGCTGCTCAGCGAGGATCGGGCCGCCGGCGGCGATCCGGCCGAGCAACGGTACGTGGACCGGGCGGGGCAGCGAGTCGTTGACGTCGGTCGGGTCGGAGTACGGGTCAGCGGACCGTGGGCGGGAGCTCGGCCCCTCGGGGAGCCGTACGTCAAGGGCACGAGGGCGGTTGGGGTCGCGTCGGATGTACCCCTTCGCCTCCAGCTGGTGCAGCTGGTGGGCAACGCTGGACGGGCTGGACAGGCCGGCCATCTTGGCGACCTCGCGCATGCTCGGCGGGTAGCCCTTCTCCTCGACGGACCGTTTGATGACCTCGAGGAGGAGACGCTGCCTCATCGTGAGGCCGTCGGCGTCGACGGCACCCTCCGTGGGCATGGTCACCATCTTGGAGCGGCGCACCACGTCGGCGATGTCGGCGTTCGACGGGCGTCCGCGCTTCACCTCAGGAGCGCGCCGGCGGTTCGTGGTGGGTTCGGTCTCGTCAGCCATGCTCAGCAAGATACGGCGTTCGATTACCGGAATCAAACACCTGTTCGAGCGTGTCGCGGTTCGGCCGATCAGGGCGTGGCGCTGGCGAGGGAGACCGGCGTCGCGGAGGGCGTGGTCGAGTAGGTCGGCGTCTGGCTGGCGACGGGAAGGGTCACGGGGGCCCCGGAATGGCTCGAGGTCGAGGAGGGCGAGGCCGTCGCGGACGCGGTCTCTGTCACGGTGGTCGTGGCCGTCGCACTCGGGCGCGTACCGGTGGCCGTGGGGCTGGCGACCACCACCTTGGCCGCCGCGGACTGCAGCTGGCCCGTACCGGGGGAGAGGTTCCTGCCGAGTCCCAGCTGCACGAGCAGGACCCCCGCGATGCCCAGGGCGAACGCCGCGGCGACCGTGACGGCCCCCCGTGCCCATCCGCTCCACGTGGTGTTCGGGATCTCCGGCTCTGCCACCTCCACGGGGACGGTGTCCGGTGGGGTCGGGTCCATGCCGGTGTGCCGACGCGTGGCCAGTGCGACCGCCGCTTCGTGGCTGCGACGTACGGAGGCCCTGATCGTGGTGGCGGTGAGCGCGGCCACGATGCTGCCCACGGCCGCGCCGATGACCGTACCGCTCAGACCGAGCTGGCCGCCGATCACCGCAGCCACGGCGGCTGACCCGGCGCCTGCCGCCAGGCTCACCGGGTGCAACGGGGAGTCAACGGCGAGCATCCGCTTCGCCGGAGGCGACTCGGGGGTGTCGCTCGTCTGTTCGGGGGCCGATGTCGGCATGAGGTGACACACACTCCTGGTTCGAGGTCGCGCGGCGCTCGAGGGATGGCCGCGCACCTTCCACCGTGCCACCCGGCGGTCATCGAGACAAACCGTGGGACGACCTGTGCGAAAACTGTCAGAGGTCCCGTGTGTAGTGATCACCAGAGGATGCGACACGCCGAAAAGAACAGATGTTTGATTCGGACTCGTGGATGACGTACAACTGTTTCGAACACCTGTTCGACGAGAGGACCACCGATGAGCACTCTGACAGTAGCTCCCCGGCCGCTGGCGACGCGCCCGGCCGCAGCCCGGAAGCCCAGCGGTCCGAGCGCCGCGCGTCCGGTGGTGTCAGCGCGTCACGCAGTGGCGCCGCGTCCCGTCGCCTGCCAGGTCGCCATCGACGAGCCGATGTGGCAGCTGACCCGCCGAGGACTCGTCCTCGTGATGGGGTTGCTCGCAGCGGTCATGGGCAGCGCGCTCGTGACCTGCCTCGTCGCCTTCCTGTCCGTCAGCAACTCACCGCTCTGATCCGTCGCCAGGGTTGTGAGAAGCAACCCGAACCGCGCACAGCCCAGACAACGACGAAGGCGCCGCCCGAGTGGGCGGCGCCTTCGCGCGTAGAAGGATCGCCTTACTGCATCGGCGCCTGACCCGCGTTCGGGTCGGAGACGACGACGGACTTGACGATCTTGTCGGCGATCGTCTGGCGCTTGGAGTCCCACAGCGGGAAGAGCCAGCCGACGTAGCAGATGACGCTGTCGACGATGTGGGCGACAAGACGGAGGATGCCGGTTCCGGCGCCCAGGGGCTGACCCGTGGCCTCGGAGACGAGCTTGGTCTTGGCGATCTTGCGGCCGAGCGAGTAGCCCGTGGTGCCGGCCTGGTAGCCGGAGTTCCACACGACGAACGCGATCTCGGCGACCCACAGGACGAAGGTCAGGAGGCTGGAGATGCCGCCGTTGCCGAGGTTCCCGATGATCGACGCGAGGATCGAGTACACGATGCCGGGAGCCAGGTAGTCGATGAGCCAGCCCAGTGCGCGGTTGCCGAACGTGGCGAGCTCCGGCGTGGCGCTCGCGTAGCCGGCGTCGTACCCGTAGGCGGACACGGCGCCCGTGTTCGGGTAACCGGCGCCGTACGTCGGGGCAGGCGTTGCACCGTACGCGGCGTTGGGGTCCTGGTAGCCCTCGGAGGTCTGGCCGTAGCCGGTCGCACCGTACTGTCCGGGCTGGGACTGGCCGTAGCCACCGGCCGCACCGTAGGCACCCTGGCTCGGGTCGGTGTAGCCGCTGCCCGCTGCCGGGTCAGGAGCGCTGCCGTAGCTGCCGGCCGCCGGGGCGGCCCCGTAGGACGGCGTCGAGCCGTACGCGGGGGTGCTGGGGTCGGTGCCGTAGCTGGGCGCTGCACCGTACGACGGGGTCGTCGAGTCAGGAGCGGTATAGCCCGTGGCGGGCGTCCCATACGACGGGGTCGTCGAGTCCGGTGCGGTGTAGCCGCCGGTCGCGGGCGTCCCGTACGAGGGGGTGCTCGGGTCGGGCGTCCCATAGGACGGAGCCGCGCCGTAGGAGGGCGTCGTCGAGTCGGGAGCCGTGTAGCCGCCGCCGGCAGGTGCGCCGTACGTCGGTGCGGGGTCCGGTGCCGAGTAGCTGGGCGTGCTCGAGGCGGGCGAGGCGGGCTGGCCGGCGTCGGGCAGGCCGTACGTCGGCGTGGTGTAGGTGGGGCTCGTGTACGAGCCGGTGCCGGGGGCCTCCGGTGCGGGGGGAGCCGGGGGCGCCTGCGGATCGGGTGCCGAGGGCTGCCCGTACGGCGGCTGGGGCTGGCTCGGGTTGGCCGGGTCGTTCCAGTTCTCGTTGCTCACGTTGATCCTCTCGAGGACGGATGTGACACCCGGTGTTTCTGGTTGCCCTCACGAGCGCCCCCACGGTGCCATTGCCGTTTACTGTAGTGCATTGCCATGGTCACGGACTGGAGCATCGACAAGCCAATCTCGGCCCGAGAAGCACTTTTCCGGGTCGGTTCCGTCGGGGTGGTCGGATTCGGGGTCGGAGCGGTACATCTCGTGACGGGGTTCGGACTTCCGTGCCCCTTCCGTGCCCTCACCGGGTGGCTGTGTCCCCTCTGCGGAGGCACTCACATGGCCGAAGCGCTGCTGCGTGGGGACGTGGTCGCAGCCTGGGTCGCGAACCCTCTGGCACTGGTCGTGGCGGCCCTGGTCGCCGGCCGCGCCGTGGGCTGGACCGTCGAGCTCGTACGCGACCCGCACGGCCTGCCACGTCGATGGCTGCCGGCCTCCTGGCACCGGCACTGGTTCGCAGCGTTCGTCGTCATCTCGTGCCTGTATGTGCTGGTGAGGAACCTGCTCCCGCTCAGCTGATCGCCCGACACGCCGCGACGTGCGCGTAGCCATTGACTTGTGACCGATCCCGGGGCAAGATCACTACATCTAGTGGTTACACAGATGTAGTTATCCCACGGGTAGAGGTATACTTCCACAGGATGTACGCACCTCATCCACTGCTCTGTCCACAGCGGGGCATCACGGCAAGGAAGGAGACAGGCCATGTTCTGCCCGTACTGCAAGCACACCGACTCACGTGTCCTGGACTCCCGCGTCTCCGAGGACGGGTCCAGCATCCGGCGTCGGAGGCAGTGCCCCGCGTGCGAGCGGAGGTTCACGACCGTCGAGCAGACACAGCTCGTCGTCGTGAAGCGATCCGGCGTCGTCGAGCCGTTCGCTCGCGACAAGGTCGTCGCAGGTGTCCGCAAGGCCTGCAAGGGCCGTCCGGTCAGCGAGGACGACCTCGCGCGGCTCGGCCAGCAGGTCGAGGACTCGCTGAGGGCATGCGGGCAGGCGGAGATCAACGCGGAGGACATCGGCCTGGCGATCCTGCCGCCGCTTCGACGGCTCGACGCCGTGGCGTACCTCCGCTTCGCCTCCGTCTACCGCCATTACGACACCGTCGACGACTTCGAGCACGCCATCGCGGAACTCCGCACAGGCCTGCAGCCCGTCTGACGAAACTGTCAGACACCACCGCAACACTCATCCCTACGAACACTTTTTCGGGCCCGCGCGGCCAGTCAGAGAGGCGATCATGACCGAGACGACCACCAAGTCGAGGGCACGCAACAAGGGCAACGGGCTCACCATCGAGCGCGTGTACACGACGCCCGGCGTGCATCCGTACGACGAGGTCACCTGGGAGCGCCGCGACGTGGTGCAGACCAACTGGAAGACAGGCGAGACCGTCTTCGAGCAGCGCGGCGTCGAGTTCCCGTCGACCTGGAGCGTCAACGCGTCGACGATCGTCACGACCAAGTACTTCCGGGGCGCGCTCGGCACGGAGCAGCGCGAGACGAGCCTCCGTCAGCTCATCGACCGCGTGGTGAGGAAGTACCGCGCGGCGGGCGAGGAGAACGCCTACTTCGCGACTCCCGCCGACGCGGACACGTTCGAGCACGAGCTCGCGTACATGCTTCTGAACCAGGTGTTCTCGTTCAACTCCCCGGTGTGGTTCAACGTCGGCACCGCGAGCCCGCAGCAGGTCAGCGCCTGCTTCATCTTGAGCGTCGACGACTCGATCGACTCGATCCTGAACTGGTACCGCGAGGAGGGCTTCATCTTCAAGGGCGGCTCCGGCGCGGGCCTCAACCTGTCGCGGATCCGCTCGAGCAAGGAGCTGCTCTCGAGCGGCGGCACGGCCTCGGGGCCGGTGTCGTTCATGCGCGGCGCCGACGCGTCCGCGGGCACCATCAAGTCCGGCGGCGCGACGCGTCGTGCGGCCAAGATGGTCGTGCTCGACATCGACCACCCCGACATCGAGGAGTTCGTCGAGACGAAGGCTCGCGAGGAGGACAAGATCCGCGCGCTACGTGACGCCGGCTTCGACATGGACCTGGGCGGCGCCGACATTGCCAGCGTGCAGTACCAGAACGCCAACAACTCGGTCCGGGTGTCGGACGAGTTCATGCGGGCGGTCGAGGACGGCAGCCCGTTCGGGCTGCGCGCCCGGATGGACGGTCGCGTCATCAAGACCGTCGACGCCCGCGAGCTGTTCCACAAGGTCGCCGAGGCGGCATGGCTCTGCGCCGACCCCGGCATCCAGTACGACGACACGATCAACGACTGGCACACCAACCCGGAGTCCGGCCGGATCACGGCGTCGAACCCGTGCTCGGAGTACATGAGCCTCGACAACAGCTCGTGCAACCTGGCGTCGCTGAACCTCATGAAGTTCCTCCGCGACGACGACACCTTCGACACCGACAAGTTCGTCAAGGTCGTGGAGCTGGTCATCACCGCGATGGACATCTCGATCACGTTCGCCGACTTCCCGACCGAGAAGATCACGGAGACGACTCGCGACTTCCGTCAGCTCGGCATCGGCTACGCGAACCTGGGTGCCCTGCTCATGGCGATCGGCCTGGGGTACGACTCCGAGGCCGGCCGCGCGCTGGCCGCGTCCATCACCTCGCTCATGACCGGTGCGGCCTACCGTCGTTCGGCCGAGCTGGCCGATGTGGTCGGCACGTACAACGGCTACGCCCGCAACGCCGACGCCCACCAGCGCGTGATGCGCAAGCACCAGGCGGCCAACGACGAGCTGCGCACCACCAGCACGGGCATCGATGCGGCGATCCACAAGGTCGCGACCCGTGAGTGGAACAAGGTCGTCACCCTTGGCGGCAAGAACGGCTTCCGCAACGCCCAGGCGTCGCTGCTCGCTCCGACCGGCACCATCGGCTTCATGATGGACTGCGACACCACCGGCATCGAGCCCGACTTCTCGCTGGTCAAGTTCAAGAAGCTGGTCGGCGGCGGCTCGATGCAGATCGTCAACAACACGGTGCGTCGTGCGCTGAAGAACCTCGGCTACACCGACGAGACGGGCGAGGCTGTCGTCGAGTACATCGCCGAGCACGGTCACGTCGTGGGCGCGCCCGGTCTCAAGGAGGCCGACTACTCGGTCTTCGACTGCGCGATGGGCGAGCGGGCCATCAGGCCGATGGGCCACGTGCGGATGATGGCCGCGGTGCAGCCGTTCCTCTCGGGCGCGATCTCGAAGACGGTGAACCTGCCGGAGTCGGCGACCATCGCCGAGATCGAGGACGTGTACCTGCAGGGCTGGAAGCTCGGCCTCAAGGCGCTGGCCGTGTACCGCGACAACTGCAAGGTCGGTCAGCCCTTGTCCGACGGCAAGAAGAAGGCCGATCCCGAGCCCGTGGCTGCGGTGCCCGAGGTGCGGGTCGAGTACAAGCCTCGCCGCCAGCGTCTGCCCAAGTCGCGGCGCAGCCAGACCACGTCGTTCTCCGTGGGTGGGGCCGAGGGCTACATGACGGCATCGGTCTACGACGACGGCCGCCTCGGTGAGGTCTTCCTCAAGCTCGGCAAGCAGGGTTCGACGCTCGCCGGTGTCATGGACGCGTTCTCCATCGCGATCTCGATCGCGCTGCAGTACGGCGTGCCGCTGGAGCAGTACGTGCAGAAGTTCACGAACCTCAAGTTCGAGCCGGCCGGCATGACGGACGACCCGGACGTGCGGATCGCGCAGTCGATCATGGACTACATCTTCCGGCGGCTGGCGCTCGACTACCTGCCGTACGAGGAGCGCACCGAGCTCGGCATCTACACGGCGGCCGAGCGTTCGCGGTACGTGTCGACCGGCTCGTACATGTCCGAGGAGGACGAGGCGCAGCTTCTCGAGTCCGAGACGCTCCGCAACGACGACGGAGACAACGTACGGGTCGACGGTGACGGTCCTCGGCAGCCCGCCCTGGTCGAGGCGGCGCCGCACACGAGCGCCGAGGTGCTGGAGCTGACGTTCGGCCACGCGATCGACGCGCCGCTCTGCCTCACCTGCGGCACGAAGATGCGTCCGGCCGGCAGCTGCTACGCCTGCGAAGGCTGCGGAGCAACGTCCGGCTGCAGCTGAT
>Ga0182021_10003652_pt1 | contig 18118 bp, 19 predicted proteins | sample 612E3MmetaG_FD_120493 | JGI IMG/M metagenome (GOLD analysis project Ga0182021, IMG submission 120493) | Permafrost microbial communities from Stordalen Mire, Sweden - 612E3M metaG (Illumina Assembly) | ecosystem: Environmental > Terrestrial > Soil > Wetlands > Permafrost | place: Sweden... | reverse complement strand
AGTCCGAGCGAGAGGGCAAGATGTCTTTGATTCGTATAGATATTCAAACTCCAAAAAGCGCTAATTATTCCATTTCCGTATGGTGCAAATGACAAGAAATTCTGGTTTGCAACAATCTGATCTATTGAATCCGCTGAGAATGGATATTTTCTGAAAAAATAAATATAGGAAAGAGAGGAGTTAAAAAAGAAAAATATTACGCTTATTATTCCGACAGCTTTGGACTTAAATAGTTCTTTAGCAAAAATATAAATCATAAAAATTAGGAGTAGAAGTCCCAAAGCGGAGAGGGAATTTAGCGCTATATCAATTGGTATTCCAATTTTTTCCAGAAGTCCGACTACGGAGTAGAAAACGAAATGATATTTGATAGGTTCATTGGGAAATAAAGGATACTGCGGGGGAAAATTATATCCGAGTGAGAAAGACCTAACCAGAGGAATGTGGCTTGCGAAATCGCTCCATGCCTTAGTGGCGATAAATAAATGATCAGATGCCTTAGAAAAAGTTCCGAAGTATAAAACTAAACTAAAGATAATTCCCAAAAAACCAATAAAGATTTCCGCAAAGTATTTGATTAGGAAATTTTTAATCTGCATCTTTAAACATATGTTTTACTATCTTTTGTCCGAGTTCTACTGCGTAATTTGTTCCGCGGTCCCAGGGGTAAACCTGTTCAATATTAGCCAAATAAACATTTGAGAGTGGTGTGTCAAACGATGGGATGAGTTTTGAGTAATTGGTAGGTATTACGGGTTGAGCAAAAGGAGCTTTAAAAAGATGATAAGAAATCAAGCTATCTTTATAAGTAGGGTTTATCTTTTTAAGAAAAGGATCAAATATTTTAAGAGTTTGTTCTTCGTTTAAGCCAAATCTTTCGGAGTCCGCAGTTAGATAATTGCCAAGATAAACTAAATGTTCAGAATTATAATTTTTATTATCCATAAAATTTGTATGTTCAACTATCGCCATAATCGGAGATTTCGGATCACAAACGCTTAACCAATAAGTTGTGTCTTTAAAGAAAGGTTTGTTAAGTCTTAGAATTAAATTCGTTGCTCCGAGACCTCGCAGTCTGGTAAATTTATCAACGTAATCCTTAGGTAGATTTTTGGCTATTTTCAAAAAAAGAAAAGAGGGAAGAGTGACAATGACTTTATCAAAATCTTCTAGCTCGATCTTATCAGCTGATTTATAAAGGACTTGCGGTTTTTTATTTGAGCTAATTTCCAGTACGGCGGTGTTAAAAAGAACTTTTCCGTTCTTTTGCTCGATCTCTTTTACCAGATGGTTTGCAAAACTTAAAAATCCGCCTTCAGGATATGCGAGAGAGGGTGTTCTCTTTACAATTCTGGCCCAGAACCAAGCGAGAGATATATCCTTGGCAAAAGGACCAAATTTATTTTTAAAAAGAGGTTCCCAGATCATTTCATAGCCTTTTTTTCCAATAGTTTTGGGAAGAAATCTTGTGGCATTTATTTTTTCCAAAGGTTTCCAGAAGGGGTCAAATTTAATTAAGCCAATTACAGCTCCCATCCGAAGTCTGTCAAAAATTGAAAGTTTTGGAAACATCAAAACCTCCTTGGGTGAATCGAATTGATAGATATTTCCATCAACGTAAACGGAGGTTTTTGGTTTTTTGATAACTACTTTATGATTAATTTGCTTGGCGAGTCCCAGAATAAATTTATCGTTGGTAAACCAATGGTGGTAATGTTTCTCAAGACTCCATTCCCATTCTTTTTCTTTATATCCCAGCGCAAGACCTCCCGGAGCGGAATCCATTTCGAAGATTTTAACCTCGTTTCCTAGTTTTGCCAGTTGATACCCTGCAGAAAGTCCGGTAAAACCGGCTCCAATAACAGCGATTTTCATTAAGAATTTTTGCCGGTCGCAAGAAATAGAAAAGTGCCAAACGAGACCAGGACCAGCGCGATTGGGATAATTATAACAGAGCTTTGGCCGGTCGGCATAAGGGTGGGTAGAGGACTTATGCTGGGTTGCGCAGCAGAATTATCGGAAAGAATTTCCGAGGTTGGGGTTGGAGAAGGTATTGAAGTAGGGGATGGTGTGGCGGGAGGTTCTTGCGTGGGCTCCGTTGTTGTTTGAATAGCTGTGGAAGGTGACGGTTTGACCCCAACGTTTGGGAAAGACGCAGTTTGATTTGAGCCTTCTGGTTGGGAAACAGTCGCAGCAACTTGTGTAGAAAAATCATATTCATTGGACAGCGTAATCGGAGGAACAGGATTTAAGTCATTTAGTCCAATAGTGGCTTTAGCAGATGAGCTATTCGTTTGGGCTTGAATCGCAACAATTGAACCCTGGGGGAGGCTGAAGTAATTGCTTAGACTCCCATCTCTTAAGTTATTTAGAGGAAGCGTATACGATCCGTCACTTTTCGTCAGAGTTGAAATTTCCGCAGCCCCGTTTATATCCACATAAACGAGTACGTCTGCGGCTTCCTTTCCATTAGAGTCCAGTACTTTACCGCTCATCGGCAACTGGTCTAAAGGTTTCGAGCTTATCTCAGGCCCGGTTTTAGCTGAGTAAGAATTTCCGGCATTTAAATATTTTTGATTTCCGGAATTTATTTCGAAATAATAAGTTTTTGAAGGACTAAGTTGCCTGACAGTTATACTGTGAGAGCTGTATTTGTTGACCGTTTGGCTTAATTGGTCTCTGTTATCCAGAACAAGGTTATCTAAGGTTTTTGAATCAGTGCCGTAATTAAGTGTTCCTACAACCTCATCACTCGTTGTATAGGAGACTGTAAGAGATGTATCTGAAATATTTGTAACACGCACATCAGAGGGATTTTGTGATGGAGTTGCTTTGATTAGGAAAAGATTGTTCCCGAGAGTGAGAATAGTTGTAACGATTATTCCTCCGAGAATTATTAAAAGCGCTAAAAGCGCGGGAAATTTTTTGTCCCAAAATTTCATTTATTGACTCCCGGTTGGAGAGACTTCCAATGTTACCTCCGGCGTTGTTGATGGTTCTATGGAGGGAGAAACTTCCGGTGTTTTTAGAGTGGGGGTTGGGGGAACCGGAGTCGGCGATAGTTGATTAACGGTCAAGCCGGATTCATATTCCGGCTCAACTTTTGTTCTGTTCTTAAGCGAATCCAAAGTTTTTAAATCAAATTGTCCTGAGATTGGAATAATTTGAATAGTGAGGGGATCCTCGATCGTTGATGTCGTTGAATTGTAGTAAATCGTAAACATCACCCAAAGGATAGTCAGGATAAATATCGGAACGATTATGATTAATAGATCTCTTTGCTTCATTTTTTATAAAAGGCTGATCCTGAAATTTGCAGCTCCAAAGACCCGGTAGATGACTTCGTAAATTGTAAAGAATTAATTGCCACGACTCTCTGCATATTTATAAGATTATCTAAGAAATTTTTTAGCGAATCGAAATCACCATCTGCCGTTACTGTAAAATTAAATGAAGAGCTGATCGTGGCGGTTTGTTCTCCTAAATCGATTTTGGAGACACTGATATCCGTTACCGTAGTAGAAGTGTTTTTACCTACTCCTTGAACAAGCGCAGCGAAAATTGGCACATCTGCGCTGGTAGGTACGGCGTCTGTGGTGTAAGGTAAATCCGTCTCAATATTGTTGTAACTTTGAGAGAGTGAAGAAAGACTTTTAATTTTGTCATTTAATTTTCCGTCCACAAAATGGCTATCGGAAATTTGCTTATTGAGTTTTGCTATCGTGGACAGGGTTGGGCTGATTGCAAAGAGCAGAAAGAAAATAGACGCGCCGAAACTTAGTATTAGGAAGAAATACTTCTGTGCCTTTTCCTCTTTAAAATAAGGCAAAAGCTCGTTGTAATATTTGTAATAATTGACGTTTTTTAATACATTTTTCATAAACCGTTTTGTGTATTTTTCAAAACTGCAGTTATTCCAACCGATAAACTTCCATCTGTTGTTTTGTTCCCGATGGAATCAACGCTGACCGAGCTAATTCCCGGATAGTTTCTTAAAGACTCCAAGAAAGCGGTGAGTGCGGCGGTGGAGCGGACTTTAGTAGTCATATTTATTTTTCCATTCTGCAGGGTAAAATTATCAAATTTAATCTCCACAGGAGTTAAGTCAAAAATATCTAGAACAATTTTCTTGCTGCTTTGTGCTTGGCCTGTGATTTTAGAGGCAACCATTAATCTTTCTTGCAGATTTCTGTAGGTGGCTTCTCTGTCTTTGAGGCTGGCGACAATTGCTTGCTCCTGTTTTATTTTGTCACTTAAATCTATCAAAGTGCGGTCAAGTGAGAATCTTAAAATAAAGGTGCCAAAAGCCACAAACTCCACGATTATTATTAGGAGTCTTCCGACGGTTAGTGCCCATTTAATGGCTTGATCCAACCAATTAACCCTGCCCTTAAGCAGGTTTATCGAGGCAGAAGTTTGCATGTAATTTTAGTCTAGTTTAGCGGGGAGTTTTTGTCAAAAGAAAAAGAGGCTAACTAACTATTTTTTCGAGGCTAATTTAGCAAGGCGAGATTTAAGTCTTGCGGCTTTGTTCTGGTGAAGTATGCCTTTTTTGGCAGCTTTATCAATGGCCTTAGCTGCGTCAGAGAGCTTTTTTACTGTGGGAGATTTTTTAGTTTTTTTTAGAACGTTTTTATAAGATGCACGAACAACGTCGTTTTCTATCTCCCTTTTTCTATCTTTTCTTAATTTTTTTCGAGCCTGTTTTGTTACTGGCATGTGCGCATTTTAGCATGCTATACTCTATATCGCAACACATCATGCCTTTACGCTTCTTTCATAAAAGCCTTTCGATTCTTCTTCAAAGACAGACGAATATCCTCTCGGCGGCCTTAGTCCTGATGGCAACAGTCATTTTTTCTCAAGTTTTGGGACTAGTTAGACAAAGACTGCTCGTCGGAATTTTTGGCGCTAGCAACACTTTAGGAGTTTATCTGGCTTCCTCAAAACTTCCCGATTTTGTATTCCAGCTGATAATTGCAGGAGCACTTTCTTCAGCATTTATTCCTGTTTTTACAGATTTTTTAAGCAGAGGTAAAGAAGAGGAAGCAAATAGAATGGCCTCGACGCTTCTTGTTTACGGATCTCTTTTCTTTACGGTCGTTTCTCTGATTCTATTTATTTTTGCGCCTTTTTTTGTCCAGCTACTAAATCTCGGATCAGGTTACTCTGTTGCCCAAATGAGCTTAATGGCAAATCTTATGAGAGTAATAATTTTTGGCCAGTTAATTTTCCTTGTTGCTACTTTTTTCTCGGCCATTCTTCAATCTCACAATCAATTTTTAATCCCCGGAATTGCGGCCGCTCTTTACAACTTAGGAATTATTATCGGACTTTATTTTCTTTCCCCAAGATTCGGAATTTATGGGCCGGCAATAGGTGTAGTTATAGGCGCTTTTATTTTTGCGATATTCCAAATTCCGGTTATCCGAACTGTTGGTTTTTCATTTAAACCGAGCTTTTCTTTTAAAACCCCGGGAGTAAAAGAAGTGACTAATCTAATGTGGCCTAGAACTCTATCTCTTCTTGTATTTCAGCTGGGAACAGTCCTCACGGTTTCGCTAATTTCATTTCTTCCTTCCTCGGGAAGAAGTTATGTTATTTTTGATTACGCCCAGACTCTAGCTTTTGCGCCGATTGTTTTATTCGGGCAGACTATCGCCCAAGCTGCATTTCCGGTTTTGTCGCGCGAAAGAGAAAAAATTGATGCATTTAGGGAAACTTTCATGACGAGTTTTTCGCAAATGCTTTATTTGGTTTTGCCGATTTCCGTTATGTTCCTGGTTCTTCGAATACCTGTAGTCAGGCTTGTTTTTGGAGCAGCACAGTTCGATTGGCAAGCTACGGTTTTAACAGGAAGAACGCTTGCTTTCTTCGCTCTTTCAGTTTTTGCTCAAGCCTTGATTTATCTTGTCGCACGCGCTTTTTACGCTCTGCATGACACTAAAACGCCTCTTATCATAGGAGCAATCTCCACTGTCATCATGCTCGTTTTAAGTTTTCTTTTCGTAAATTATTGGAACTCAAATCTCGTGGCATTGTCTGTCTATCATCATTCAATTTTAAGAATTATCCCATTCGGAGTGGAAAGCATCGCTTTTGCCTATTCGATTGGAAGTATTTTTAACCTTTCGGTACTTTTGATTTATCTTAATAAGAAAATACACATTTTTAATTTTTCGTCTTTTTGGCTTCCTCAATTCAAAATTTTCTTCTCGGCACTTCTTTTGGGATTTGCGCTTTACGTTCCACTAAAACTTTTGGATCAGTTAGTGTTTGATACTACCAAAACCGTTAATTTAATTTTACTTACAGGAATTTCCGGACTTTTGGGAAGCGCTCTTTATCTTTTCCTAACCTGGCTTTTGGACGTTAAAGAAGCGAGCACTTTTCTTCTGTTATTTAAGCGCTTATCGGGTTGGAGAGAATTGATTCGAAAGAGTGAAAAGATCATTGATACTAGGGTCTCCCAATAAGCTATAATTAGCCTCAATGGAAAAAAATATTAGGAATTTTGCAATTATTGCACATATTGATCACGGAAAATCCACTCTTGCAGATAGGTTTTTGGAAATTACAAAAACCATGACGCTTAGTAAAATCGGAGAACAATACTTAGACACAAATCCAATCGAAAAGCAGCGGGGAATTACTATTAAACTTGCTCCCGTGCGGATGAATTACAATCTGGACGGTCAGCAGTTTGTACTAAATTTAATTGACACTCCAGGCCACGTCGATTTTTCGTATGAAGTTAGTCGTACTTTAGCTGCTTGTGAAGGAGCGATACTTTTGGTTGATGCAACTCAGGGAGTTCAAGCTCAAACAGTTGCGCACTATTTTTCAGCAAAAAAAGAAGGCCTTAGTATAATTCCGGTTATAAATAAAATAGATTTAGAGAGCGCAAGGATAGAGGAAGTGGCGACGCAGCTTGAAGAGATTTTCGGAATTGATGAGAATGAAATAATCTATATTTCCGCAAAAACTGGCAAAAACGTAGAAGAGCTGCTCCAAAGGATAATTGAAAAAGTTCCTCCACCTAAAGGATTATTAGATTCTCCTCTGAGGGCGTTAATTTTTGATGCGTTGTATGACGAGCACCGGGGAGTAATTGTTTATGTCCGCATTAGAGATGGAAGATTAAATAAGCGAGACAAGGTTACATTTCTTCAAACAAATAAAACAACCGTAACTTCGGAGATCGGCTATTTCACTCCGCTCATGACTCCGCAAGACGAATTAATTGCGGGAGATATTGGTTACATCGTAACCGGAATTAAAGATATTCATGAAACACAGGTGGGAGACACAGTTTGCATCGACTCTCGCGGAACAAATCCGCTTCCAGGATATAAAAAACCCCAACCCATGGTATTTTTCGGGGTCTATCCGAAAACTACAGATGAGCTCGTACATTTAAAAGAAGGTTTGAATAAATATGCTTTGAACGATACCTCCATTACCATCGCTCCCGAGTACTCGTCATTTTTAGGAAACGGATTTAGAGTGGGATTCTTAGGACTTCTTCATGCAGATATCGTCAGGCAAAGATTGAAGGAAGAGGAAAATGTAGATTTATTCTTAACCTCACCCCAAGTTTTATATGTAAAAAAAGAAGACGGAACGACGCTAGAGCCTTATATGTCACTCACTGTTTTTGTGCCCTCAGACTATGTCGGGAACGTAATTTCAATTTGTCAAAAAGCCCACGGAACTCTAATTGACCTCTCCTATTTTCAGAAAAACGCAATTTTAAAATATGAAATGCCTTATTCGATGCTGATCCGAGGACTTTCATCTGACTTAAAATCAGCCACGTCAGGTTTTGCCAGTATTGATTATGAAGCATTGGACAATAGAGCTGCGGATATTGCCGAGATAGTCATAAAAATTAATGATGTTGCGGTAGATGTTTTGTCCGAATATGTTTACCGCGATGAAGCGCCATATGTAGCCCGTGCAAAAGCGGAGAGTCTAAAAGAAAAATTACCGCGCCAGCAATTCCGTCAAATCATCCAAGCAGTAATCGGAGGACAAATTATAGCCCGGGAAGAAATCTCACCGTATAGAAAAGATGTCTTGATGCATGGTTCTAAGGTCGTCGGTGGAGGAGACGTCACGAGGAAGAAAAAACTTTTGGAAGCCCAGAAAAGAGGAAAAGAAAGAATGGTAGAAACGGGACGCGTGCAACTTCCTCAAGAAGTTCTCTTCTCAATGATTGAGAAATAGTTGTCTTAGAAAAGCGGGAATGCCCAAGACATTCCTTATAAAGCTAGGAAGAGGAGGGCGCCGATTAAGAATAATACTCCGCCGATCGCACCAAGCCCCACGACTTTATTTGATGGGCCTGTTGCGGCAAGTGGAGTAATTGTAGCCGATTCACTTGCTGATCCTCCTGCTGAAACTGTCACGGCTTGAGTGCAGGTGCTTGAATCGCTTGAAGCACCGCCGTCGTCTGTTAGAACTGCAGTGGCGGTAAATGTTCCGGAACTTTCGTAAGTATGAGCTTGATCCAGACTTACGCTGGCTGTTCCTATTCCTCCACCGGTCGATACATCCTCTACATTACTGTCGTCGCCGTAATTGAAGCTCACTTTATCGATCGTTCCGTCTTCGTCATTTCCTATCACTGTAAATGTCACGTCAAATGGCGCGTCTCCGACGGCAGAAGGCGCTATTGCTAAGCTTTCGCAAACAGGTGCTTGATTAGTTGAAGGGGTAGCGTTTGCCTCATCTGTCGGGTTTGGCGTAACCGCTTCTGTCGGTTCAGTTGTAGGAGTAGTGGCTACGGTAGGTTCTGCGGTTGTGGGAGTAGTCGAGCCAGCTCCTTGAATAGTTACGTCGGCAGGCGGGCCATTAAGGAAAACGTTTTCGTTAAAAGCGTCATTGTTATTCGAGTTAATCGAGCGAATTTGTATTTGAGTTGCATCGAAAGAAACTTCTGTCGGAGTTGAAGCCTCACCGATTACATTAAAAGTAACACTTCCTATTTTTGTATTATCTTTTTGTATCACTTTTGTCGGATCATTCTGAATTGAAAGGACGACGGAGATAGTGTCATTTTCTACTGTCGGGCCCTGCACAATCGAAAGATTTGATGTGGGGTCCAAAACAAAGCTTTGGTCGTTGGCTTCAAGCTTAGTCGGATCGAATTTTATTGCAAGCTTTATAAAATTAACCTGGTTTCCGCCGGGGCTAACATCTACGTCAAACTTCACCGTATCTCCCACGGATTTCGTTACTGAAGCAGGAATGAAAGCAAGCGTAGTATTAGGATTTGCGTGGCTTTGGGTTTGTTGTTGCTGCTGGACCAGGTAAACTGTCAAGGGGATTACGAGTAAAGCGATGAAAAGAAATCCTAACAAAAGGAGTTTCTTTTTAGATAAGTTGAAATTTAATTTGGGCAAACCATTTTTATCGTATATCAGGGGCATTTCCGCGTCAAGCCGATCGAAGTGTGTCATAAAAACCCTTGATTATTTTGCTATGGCTTGCTAAAATAGCACTCTAAATAGCTGACTGATTATATTATGAAATCAAATATTCAACCACTCGGAGACAACGTACTCATTAAGCCTCTGGAAGCAGAGGAAAAAACAGCCTCAGGGATTCTACTTCCTGACAGCGCAAAAGAAAAACCCCAAATGGGAGAAATCATGGCTGTTGGCGAAGGACTAACTACACCTGAAGGGAAAATACTTCCTATTAAAGTTAAGGTTGGACAAAAAGTAATGTATAAAAAATGGGGTGGAGACGAAGTAAAAGTTAACGGACAGGATTGGATGATAGTTAAGCAAGGCGATATCCTTGCAGTGATTAGCTAAAATACACTATGGCAAAACAAATTAAATACGGAAAAGAAGCAAGAGCCGCACTAATAAAAGGAGTAAATCAGCTAGCCAACGCTGTTACTACAACTCTCGGACCAAAAGGAAGAAACGTCGCAATTGATAAAAAATGGGGAGCACCTAACGTAATCCACGACGGAGTTGGAGTTGCAAAAGAAATAGAGCTTGAAGATCCTTTTGAAAATATGGGCGCACAGCTTGTAAAGGAAGCATCAAGTAAGACTAGCGACGTCGCAGGAGACGGAACCACCACAGCTACACTTTTAGCCCAGTCAATTATTAATTCGGGAGTAAAACAGGTTGAATCTGGAATAAACCCTATGATAATGCGCCACGGAATTGAAAGTGGAGTAGAGGCAGTAGTTGGAGAAATTAAAAAACTTTCCCAGGCAGTAAAAGAAACAGATGTAGCAAAAGTAGCCACAATTTCTGCTCAATCTGAAGAAATAGGAAAAATGATTTCAGACGCTTTAGGCAAAGTTGGAAAAGACGGAGTGGTTACCGTTGAGGAAGGAAGAGGCACGGATACATTAGTCGAGTACAAAGAGGGAATGGAATTTGATAAGGGTTATGCTTCGGCATACTTCGTTACCAATCCGGACAAAATGGAAGCCGAAATTGAAGATCCATATATTTTAATAACCGATAAAAAAGTTTCAAATATCCAGGAACTCGTTCCAATGCTCGAAAATCTGGTTAAAGTCAGCAAAAACTTGGTAATAATTGCCGACGAAATCGAAGGAGAGGCGCTAGCACTTTTGGTTGTTAATAAACTTAAGGGAACATTTAATTCCCTAGCAATAAAAGCTCCCGGATTTGGTGACAGAAGAAAAGAAATGCTTGAAGATATTGCTGTCCTTACCGGCGGACAGGTAGTTTCCGAAGACACCGGAGTGAAATTCGAAAATGTAACCCCTGACATGATGGGCCGCGCAGATAAAGTCTGGGCGGATAAAGAAAACGCAAGAATTATTGGCGGAAAGGGAGATAAAAAAGCACTTGACGCAAGAGTTGCACAAGTTAAAAGGGCAATTGAAACGACAACTTCGGATTTTGACCGCGAAAAACTTCAAGAAAGACTTGCTAAACTTTCCGGCGGAGTTGCAGTTATCAATGTCGGAGCAGCTACAGAAGTTGAGATGAAAGACAAGAAAGAAAGAGTAACGGACGCAGTTGCCGCGACAAAAGCCGCGATTGAAGAGGGAATTGTTCCCGGCGGCGGAGTGACTCTTCTTAAAGTCAGAAAAGTTTTACCCGCTCTTAAAGAAAAAATGAAGACAGCGGATGAGAAAGTAGGAATTGATATTTTATACCAAGCACTTGCTGAGCCAATTAAATTAATTGCAAAAAACGCAGGAGCAGACGAAAGCTTAGTGCTTCAAAAAGTCGAAGAGAATAAAACCGAAACGGATTTCGGATTTAACGTTCTTACTATGGAATACGGCTCCATGATTAAAGCCGGAATTATAGACCCCGCAAAAGTAACACGATCCGCAGTTCAAAACGCAGCAAGTGTCGGAATGATGGTTCTCACAACTGAAGCACTCGTAACAGATTTGCCTGAAAAAACTCCTCCAATGCCTCAAATGCCGCCGGGCGGCATGGACTACTAAGCCGCGATTTATTCCCGTTCTGCAATTACTACTCCAGGGTTTGAAACTGGAATTATTGTCCAACCATTATCTGCCATGTCCTTTCTCAAAACGTCAGCGTTTTCAGGGAACAGTACCGTTTCAAATCTTGTAATGTTTGGTTGTTCTTGTTGGTAAACACTTTTTAGTGCACCTTGTTCTGTTTCTCCTAACATCTAAAATCACCTCCTTTCAATTTTGGTTTAATGGGAAGAAAAACTAGAGGTTAGAAGATTTGTGGGGAATAATTATTATAAACGTCGACTCTGCTATTCATATTATTAATATACTAAACAATCTTTTTTCCTGCAAGAAACAATTTTCCTTTGCCTACATTAGTATTTACCGGTATTCCGTTTTTACAAAGCTTACAATCTTTTGGATTCATCGCGATAAAATTAATATCGATTAGAGCATCAATTTTCTTAACCCCGATGTCCCTAGCTTTTACTCCGCCGCGGTTTGCAATTACGCCTAGGCCAATAATTTTCCCGCCAGCTTTTTTTGTAAGATCTATCACTTTTTTAACAGAACCTCCGGTAGTAAGAACATCCTCGACCACCAAAACTTTTTTACCTTTTACAAAGTCACCGTAACCTCGGGTAAAATCAAATCCGCCGTCGCCAGTTTTTTCTGCATAAACTCCGGGAATGTCCCGTTTCAACATTCTAGTTAGTTCCGAGGCAGTTGCGTGTGAAAGAATCACACCGCCCATAGCTGGCCCTACAACTACTTCCACCCCAGAGTCGGCAAAATCTTTTGCCCACATACTGCACAATTCTTTTATTTCTTTCGTATGGGGATAAATCGCATCTTTGTTGATATATCTTTCGCCGTGTTTTGCTGAGACATAGACGAAGTGACCGCTAAGCACTGCGTTAGTTTTTTCTAAGATTTTTTTAACTTTTTCTTCTCGGCTCATTTTAATGCCTCAATAATTTTTTGATTTAGCTCGATTGTTTTATTTCTTGCCAAGTCAGCAAAGTTTGGTTTGTCGCTGGCGAATATAATATCACGCGAGGAGTTAATTATCATGCCTTTTTTATTTTTATCTGCACCTGCTTTTACTGTTTCTTCCAAATTTCCTCCTTGAGCTCCGATTCCTGGAACTAGAAAAGGAATGTCTCGAGCAATTTTTCTAACCATTGCCAGTTCCTTGGGATACGTCGCGCCAACAACCATCCCAACGTTTTCGTTTACGTTCCAGTCCTTAACTATGTTCTTGGCAATTTTCAAAAAAAGAGGTTTGCCTTCTATTTCTAAGTCCTGAAATTCTCCGGATCCGGGATTGGAAGTTTTAACCAGCATTATTAACCCTTTGTCCTTGCGGTCAAGAAATGGTTTAAGTGCTTCTTTCCCAAGATACGGGTGGAGCGTTATAGCGTCAGACTTCAGGTAGTCAAAAGCGAATTTTACGTAACCTTCATTGGTGGATCCGATATCTGCTCTTTTGGCATCCAGTATTACAAGGACATTGGGAGATTTTTTATGGATGTAATCGATAGTTTTCTTAAGCGCTTCCAATCCATCTGGGCCTTCGGCTTCGTAAAACGCACTGTTGGGTTTATAAGCCAAAACCAGATCATAAGTTGCGTCGATTATTGCTTTATTAAACTTGAATATTCTTTCTCCAGCTTTGCCTTTTACACTTTTTGGGATTTTATCTAAATCGCTGTCGAGTCCTACGCAAACAAACTTATTTTGATTCCAGAGCAGATCTAGTTTGCCTTTAAAAGATTTGTTTGGCACTTTGCAAATATTATAGGGTTAAGATTTGCAAGTCAATAGTTTGATATGCCAACTTCTGCGTGTTATATTAAATTTCTAGACAAATGCTTCGAAAAATAATATTATTCTTGACTCCATTTTTGATTCTGATAATCATTTTTCTTTTGATAGTGCTTTTTATCAATCGTGATAACGGCAAAGGAGCACTTCAAGTTGCTTCCAACCAGAGTGCACAAGTTTTTTTAAACAGTAAATATATTGGTAAAACTCCGCTTTGTCTTTGTGAACTTCCACAGCTTTTAAAAACAGGAGATTACGATGTAAAACTTATTCCACAAAATCAGGGATTTGGAACAGCTGAGCAAAAAATAAATGTTTACGATGGGGTGCTGACATTTTATGACGTGAATTTTGACAACAATAAGGCGGCGCAGAGCCAGAGCATAATTACTCTTGAACCGATTGACGAGAATAACAACTCGCAAATTTTAATCGTTTCTTTCCCCGACAAAGCAGACGTTTTTCTTGACGGAAACATGTCCGGCACAACCCCACTATTATTAAAGAAAATAACTACCTCAGATCACGAGATAAAAGTGGTGAAAGACGGGTATGGAGCAAAAGACCTAAGAATAAAAACAGTCTTGGGCAAAAGGCTTTCGGCCACAATTTACTTGGGAATAAAAAATGAAGTTCCGAACACGAGTAGTTTAAGCGCAACGATAGCTCCTTCTAAAGTTTTAATCCTATCTACTCCGACAGGTTATCTGCGGGTTAGATCACAGCCTTCGGTTTCTTCCAGCCAGGTAGGAACAGTCAGTCCGGGAAATGTTTTAAACTTAGTTTCCGAAACCACCGGGTGGTTTGAAATAGAACTTCCAAACGGCTCCGAGGGTTGGGTAAGCTCCGATTTTGCCAAAAAGCAGTAGATTAAGAATGCATGAAGTAAATGATGAAGATTACCATTGCTGCCCAAAGAGCAATTGTTAATAGCAAAGGTTTATCCGAGAATAAAACTTTTTCGGGGCTTTCTCCTTCATTCTTCTCGTAAATGTCTTGGAGATATCTCATTAGACCATAAACTACGGGAATAATTGTTATCATAAGCCATTTTCGCTGAAGCGAAGCCGGAAAAAAATCGGTGTTAAAAACATCTCCAAAAGTAAGACCTATGCTCTTTGGGTTTTCCAGAAACGTAAATAGGGAATATGAAATAAAAGTACTCGTTGCAAATACTGAAGCGTAAACGTCCAAAAGCCTTTCTGAGTAATGAGACAGCGTTTTTCTGGTTGCAGAAATATTGGCATCCTTATTCGAGGAAAGTAATGTCAGCTCGGACCTTCTTTTACCAATAGCTAAGAAGAGTGAAATAGAAACTGTAGTTAACAGTAACCAAACCGAAATGTGAAAGCCGCTCGCAAATTCTCCTCCAAGAACTCTCAAAATGTAGCCTGATGCGATTGTCAAAATATCTATAACGGTAATAGTTTTTAAAACAGTTGAATAAAGGACCTGCATAAGAAGGTAAATAATTATGAAAATGAAGAAAGTCGAATTTACCCCCAGGGCTAAGATAAGAGAAAAAATGATCAAAATAGTGGCCAGAGCAACGGCCAGTACGGGGCTAATGTCTCCATGGGGTAATGGTCTGTATTTCTTAAAGGGATGCATGCGATCATTTTCGATATCAAAAATGTCATTAATAATGTAGGTTGCCGAAGATATTGAACAAAAAACTACAAAGCCCAGCAGTACGGGCGCAAAAGCAAGCGGGTTAAGTAGCTGTCCGGAAAAAACAATTGCGGCAAAAATAAAAAAGTTTTTTGCCCATTGCCTGGGGCGGATTAAACGCAGAATGTTATAGAGTGTTTTTAACATTTTTCTTCCAAATCAGATAATTCAAGAAAAGTAATGTACCACCTACAATTATAACAAGCATTATAATTGCAAATGCTTTTCCGCGACTGTTCAACACTAGGGAAAGTGAGCCCAATATAGCAGAAACTACCCAGTAAAACAATGCAATACGCCGCTGTCCGACCCCGGAGCTTAAAAGAAGATGGTGCAAGTGTTGTTTGTCATGCCAAAAAGGTGAATGGCCGGTTAGAACCCTGCGTGTTATGGTAAAAGCGCCGTCTGCCAGTGGTACGCCCATAACTAGAATTGCTGTGGCTAATTTGGCACTTGAAAGTATCGATACGACAGCAAGAATAAGATAAATCGAAGTTGCTCCGTAACCCGGAAATATTTTCGCCGGATGGAAGTTGTAAATTAAAAACCCGAATGCAGCGCCCGCGATAATAAATGAAAGTACAGTTGCGGTGTGACTAAACTCATCAAAGACCCCAAACCGCAAACTTAAAATTCCGATAAATATTGCAGAAATTGCCACAATTCCTGGCATTTGTCCATCCACTCCCTTGCTCCAATTCAGCATATTCATAACCCAAACTATCCAAAGAAGTGCGACTAAATTTCCCAGATTCAAAAAGCCCATGCCGATGTGATTAAGGAATAATATGCCGCCAAACGGGTTAGTTATAAAAGGTACGCTAACTCCGGCAGCTACCACAATAACTGCACAAGCGATATTAACAATGAATCTAACGTATGGAGAGATGTCTCGCCGGTCGTCCAAAACTCCTACCATTAAAGAAATAAATGCTGCCAAAAAAATAGAGACAGTGAGATGGTTTATTGGCAGGAAAAGTAAAGCAGAGATAAATACTCCCAAGAAAAGCAGGATACCTCCGCCTCGAGGGATGGGTTTGGTGTGAATCGAAGCAGGATGTTTTCTAATCTTAGGATCGTCGATAAATTTGTATTTTTTAAGTAGCGGGATAAAAATAGGGGTGGCAAGAGCAGTGACTATCAGCGAAATCGCTGCTGGATAAAAAATGTATTGTAAAAAATTATGCATATGATCAAACTATTAAAGAAATAGTTCGAAATATAAATAATAAACTTAAAAGAGAAGCGATAAAACTTGTAATCGAGAGCATTCTGGCAAGAAGTGGAGATTCTTTATGAGAAATGCCAGACGCAAAAAAGTTAAAAACGAAAATGATGAGTGAGACTCCCAAGGGAATGAAAATTCCCGCCGTACTACTTAAGCGATCTACGCCCCAAGGAAGTTGATTAAACATAGGAATAAGAGGAGGAAGTTTATCGTAATTTAAAAGAATGTAAATGCCACTAATTCCCATTAAAACTAAGGAACCGACTAAAATTCTTTTAATAAATCTGTCGTTTGTTGCAAAATCAGTAAAATTTTTCATAAATAATTGCTCCCGAAATATTTATTTTCTCTTGATAATTTACAAGCGAAGCCGGGAAAGGCGGCGTATTTGGAATTACGATTATTAATTTCGGCTTTTTATTCTCAATTGCCATTCTAGTCTCTTCAATCCCTGTTGGGAAGTAAGTGGAATGGTATGCGGCAACATATCGTGTTATCGGAGTTTTGCCGGAAAGCTTGTAAATCTGGGGATTATTTCCCCAGATATAAATTGAATCATTGGGAGATGTATTAGTTTTTATATAATTTGCGAGTTCATAATCTCTAGGTACATTCGGATCGAAGAAGCTTTGAAATGTAGAGGCGTTTTCCTTCCCTAAAGAATACATGATTGAATTTTTGTAATAACCGTAAAGATTCCAGTTGGGGTTAAAAGAGTGCAAAATAAAAATTAAGGGAACTATAGGTAAAAAAAGTACGGGGTATTTCCATTTCTTCTGGGAAATAATAAGTCCGATCATTAAAGAAAAACTTGAAATCACCATTAATAAATAATGGTCGTAAGGTCGTTGAGAGAAGAATGCGTCAAAAAGTGCAAATGCAAACCAAATTGTTATGAAAATAGATGTCTTTGAGAGATTCGTCCTTTTTATGTAAATGAAGAATAGAACACAAAGTAAAATTAATAATTTCAAAAAGAGTAGACCCTGCGGAATTAACAACACGTTGTTTTGGGTAACATATCCTACGTTTTGGAGAATAAGCGCGTCTAGAAAATCTTTGATATTTCTTGTCACCAAAAAGTAAAAAAAAGTGATTAGGAAAGGAATTATAAAACCCAGTAAATAAGGATAGATTTTTAACTTTAACGTTTGTTGCATTTGTTTTTCGGAAGTTATCAAAAGATAAAAACCGAATGCAGCGAAGTCAAAAACAGCAACAATTTTTGTTAAAAAAGCCAAGCTTAATAAAACACCAGAGACGAAAAGCATTTTCTTTTGCTTGGTCTGCGATAAATGATGCGTTGTTAGTAAATAAGCACCGGCTAGAATCGGAAGAAGCATGAAATTTTCAGCGTTTGCAATATTGCCCTCTACGATAGGAGTGGCAAAAAGAAAAACAAAAATAAGAGTGGAAAATGCTGCGATTTTACCTACCCCACCAAATAGATGTTTGGCGACATAGTAAAAAAACCAAACAGAAATGACGCCGAAAAGAAGTGAAACGCCGCGTATTACGTATTGATTGGAATTAAAGAAGGCATATAAATATAGAAGAAGCGGTGTTTTATTTTCCCAACCCCCCGAATAAAGAGGGTGACCGGCTCGAAGAAGCATGCCAACTGCCTGGTATATTCCTTCATCCGAGTACCAGTAGGGTTCGAAGAGAGAAGGAAGTCGAAGCAGGAAAAATAGGAAGGATGCAAAAACGAGAAACCAAAAAGACCGGCTTTTTTCAAGGCTTTTAATCAAATTCATAGTTTCTCGGTAACTTTATACTCCATTTTTCTACCAAACATAAGTTGGGTATGGGAAATTAGTGCAGGCAGCGAGTTGAGAAAAAATCCCGCTATAGGCATTAGGACAAATTCCAGAGGGAATATAAGTTCTCTTATTTTGGAACTGCCCAGATATTTTGGCCTATTGCGGTAATCAATTACGACCATAATTATT
>Ga0182021_10003651_pt1 | contig 18120 bp, 17 predicted proteins | sample 612E3MmetaG_FD_120493 | JGI IMG/M metagenome (GOLD analysis project Ga0182021, IMG submission 120493) | Permafrost microbial communities from Stordalen Mire, Sweden - 612E3M metaG (Illumina Assembly) | ecosystem: Environmental > Terrestrial > Soil > Wetlands > Permafrost | place: Sweden... | reverse complement strand
GAAAACCTGCCCCACAAAGGCACGCGGGGCCTTGCGCACAGGTACGCTCGGATTCGAGCGGTTTTGCGAGTAAATCGCCTTCACACCCACTTCCAGGTCGCGCACCCGATTCGCATCGGCCCCCGCCACCACTCCTGTTAAACTGAAAAGGTCATTATGGCCATCAGCAAAGAACTGCTCGAAATCCTCGTCTGCCCGGTCTGCAAAGCGACGGTCGAGCTGAAGCCCGACAAGAGCGGCCTGAAGTGCGTCGAGTGCCACCGGGTCTACCCCGTGCGCGACGACATTCCCGTGATGCTGGTCGACGAGGCGAAAGTCGAAGAATAAGGCTTTGTGGGAAGCGTGCTGGAGAAGTTGCCGCCGGGTGCCCGGGTCGCGGTCCTGCGCCTCCGTTCGCTGGGGGATTGCGTCCTTACCACACCCGCGCTCGACATTCTGCGGCGCGCCCGGCCTGACTTGCGGGTGGCCGTGGTAGTCGAAGACCGCTTCCGCGACATCTTCGAAGGCAACCCCGACGTGGACGAAACGCTGCCTCCCGATCCCGCCGCCCTGCGCAAGTGGCGCCCCGCGCTGTGCGTCAATTTTCACGGCGGCACCCGCAGCGCCTGGATGACCGCCCGCTCCGGCGCCCGCTACCGCGCGGGCTTCGGACACTTCCGCCATTGGCTGGTCTACAACCTGCATATCCCGCGCGCGCAGAAGATCCTGGGCGAGGAGCGCACCGTCCACACGGCGGAACATATGGCCAGCGCCATGTTCTGGCTGGGTGCGCCGCGCGGGGAGATTCCGCGGGCGCAGTTGGTCTCGCCCATGACCGGACCGGCCGACCCGGTGGTGGTCATCCACCCGGTGGGCGCCACTCCGGCGAAAACCTGGCGGGCGGACGGTTTTCTCGAAGTCGCCAAGCACCTCCGGCAATCCGGTCTGGAACCGGTTTTCATCGGCGGCGAATCCGACGACCTATCGCCGTTCGCCGGATTCCCCGCCCTGCACGGCCGGCCGCTTTCGGAAGTCAAGGACCTGCTGGCCACGGCTACCCTTTTCGTGGGCAACGATAGCGGCCCGGCCCACATGGCGGCAGCCTTCGGCGTGCCTGTGGCCGTCATTTTCGGCGAATCGGACCCGGCCATCTGGGGACCCTGGCGGACGGCTGGCGAGGTGGTCCGGGCGGAGGGCGGCATCGCCAACGTGCGCGCGTCGCAGGTGATCTTCGCCACCGCGCGGTTGCGGGTGCGCGCATGAAGGAACTCTGGCGCCTGCTGGCGTACGGACGCCGCTATTCGGGACAACTGGCCATTTCCGTGGTGCTGATGGCGGTGGCCGGCGGCGCCACCGCGAGCATGGCCCTGCTGGTCGGACCGATCCTCTACAACGTCCTCGATCCCCAGGCTTCGGATGCGCCCATCAAGCTCTACACCGACCCGATCTTCAAACATACCTTCTACCTGCCGCACCTGCCCTCGATGCACAACATCTGGGCAGTGATGGCCTTCGCCATTCTCACCGTCTTCCTGGTCAAGGGCCTGTGCGATTACCTGGGCAACTACCTGGTGAACTACGTGGGCTTCTCGGCGGTCACCAACCTGCGCAACCAGGTTTACGACAAGGTTCTGAAACAGGGCGCCGAGTTTTTCGAATCGCACTCTACCGGGAAGCTGATGTCGTCCATCATGAACGACATCGACAAGGTGCAGCTCGCCACCTCGCACATCCTGGCGGATTTTCTGCGGCAGTCCTTCGCCCTGGTAGCTCTGCTGCTGGTGGTGATCGGCAAGGACCCGCAACTCGCGGCGCTCAGTTTTCTGGTGCTGCCGCTGGTCATCCTGCCGGTATTGCGAATCGGCAAGCGTATTCGCCGCACCACGCGCGGCACCCAGGACCGCCAGCGCGAGTTGAGCCAGATCCTGCAGGAAACCCTCAGCGGCCACATGGTGGTGAAGGTGTTCGGCGCGGAGCCTTACGAATCGCGGCGCTTTCGGGCATCCTCCCGCAGACTGCTGAAGACCAACCTGCAGTACGTCCGCCAGCAAGCTATCTCGTCTCCCCTGATCGAGGTGGTGGGCGCCGCCACCATCGTGGGGTTGCTGTGGTACGCGCGCGGCCAAATCGTCAACCACACCCTGGCCGCCCCCGATTTCGCCAGTTTCGTGGTCGCCCTGCTCATGCTCCTGGAGCCCGTGAAGCGCCTGGTGGGCATCCACAATATTTTCGAGCAGGCGCTGGGCAGTTCGCACGAGGTGTTCTCCTATCTCGACCACGCCGAGGAAATCGCCGAGACGCCCGGCGCCCAGAAACTGGAACGCTTCACCCAGGCCATCGCATTCCGCAACGTATCGTTCCACTACCCGGCGGCGCCCGACGGGTTCCACATCCGCGGGCTGGATCTGGTTGTGAAGGCCGGCGAAGTGGTGGCTCTGGTGGGGCCGTCGGGCGGCGGCAAGACCACGCTCGCGAACCTGGTCCCGCGCCTTTACGACGCCACCGGGGGGGCCGTCGAGCTGGACGGCCACGATGTCCGCGAACTGGATCTGGCCTCGCTGCGCTCGCACATCGGCATCGTGGCGCAGGACACCTTCCTGTTCAACGACACGGTGGCGCACAACATCGCCTACGCGCGGCCTTTGGCTTCCGTGGAGTCGATTCGCGCCGCCTCCGAAGCCGCCCTGGCGCACGAGTTTATTCTGCGGCTGCCCGAGGGATACGACACCATCGTGGGAGACCGCGGCGTCAAGCTGAGCGGCGGGCAGCGGCAGCGCCTGGCCATCGCGCGGGCGCTCTTGAAGAACGCGCCCATCCTGATTCTGGACGAAGCCACCTCCCACCTCGATACGGAATCGGAACTGCTGGTGCAGAAGGCCCTGGCCAACCTGATGGAGCACCGCACCGTCATCGTGATCGCGCATCGCCTCTCCACCATCCGCCGCGCGGATAAAATCGTGGTGATCGAGAAGGGCCGCGTCCGCGAAACCGGAACGCACGAAGAGCTGCTCGAAATGCGGGGAATCTATCGGCGGCTTCACGAACTGCAATTCGTGGACGCCGGATCGGGGCTGGATTTGTGAGCATACGCAGCATGACCGGCTTTGCCCGGGTAAGAAAGACCTTCGAAGAAGGCGAGATCGTCTTCAGCCTGAAGAGCGTGAATCATCGCGGGCTGGATCTGCACACGCACCTGCCGGAGGAGATGGACTCGCTCGAAGCTGCGCTTCGCGCGGTGCTGAGGCCGGGCGTGGCGCGGGGGCACGTGCAGGCCCATGCGTCGTTCACGCCCATCGCGGCGGCGGCCAGCGCGCCCGTCAACTGGGAACTGCTGGACGCCTACATGCGGGCGTTCCGGCAGGCGTCCGAAAAGTACGGCTTGAGCACTCCGCCCGGCCTCGCCGCCGCCCTGCAGGCCCCCGGAGTATTGGCGCCGGGCGAGCGGCAGGAGCCCGGCGAAGCGGTTGGCAAGGCGCTGCTCGAGGCCGCGGCCGAGGCGCTCGAGGTATGGAACGCTTCGCGCGAACGCGAGGGCGCGGCCACCGCGCTGGAGATCCGCCAGCGCTGCCAGGCGTTGCGCACTCTGGTGGCCCGCATGGAGGAGATCCGCGCCGGCGCCATCCCTGCGTTTCAGAAGCGGCTGCGGGAGCGGCTGGACGAACTGCTGCGCGGCGCCGTGGTGGACCCGCAGCGTCTGGCCCAGGAAGCCGCCATCCTGGCGGACCGCAGCGATATCAACGAGGAACTGGTCCGCCTGAGCACCCACGCGGCGCAACTCGAGAGCATCATCGCCGTTGGCGGCGAAGTGGGCAAGCGGCTGGATTTCCTGCTGCAGGAGATGAACCGCGAGGCCAACACGATCCTGTCGAAGACCGGCGGTCTGGGCGATCTGGGACTCACCATGACGGACCTGTCGCTGGCCGCCAAGGCCGAGATCGACAAGATCCGGGAGCAGGCATTGAATTTGGAGTGACCATGAATGTGGCGCACGCACTCATGCGTGCCGCATCGACACTCGTGTCGATGCCCGGCGGAGTGAGCGCTGAAACCGGGCGTCCCGACGAGTCGGGACGCTGCACGCACGAGTGCGTGCGCCACATGTGGTGCGACATCTATATGACAACCGTCTTTATCATTTCGGCTCCGTCGGGGTCGGGCAAATCGACCCTCAAGAATAAGTTGTTCGAAACCGTGCCGGGGCTGCTGTTCTCGGTCTCCTACACCACGCGGGCTCCGCGCAAAAGCGAAGTGGATGGGGTGAGCTACCACTTCATTCCCCGGGAGGAGTTCGAGCGCCGCCTCGCCAACCGCGAATTCCTCGAGCATGCCGAGGTTTTCGGCAACTACTACGGCACCCACCGCGGGATTCTCGAGGCAGCCCAGGCCCAGGGCAAGGACCTGGTACTCGACATCGACGTGCAAGGTGCGAGACAATTGAAGCGTCAGATTCCCGAAGCCGTTACGGTTTTTATCCTGGCTCCCTCGAGGGAGATTCTGGAAGCCCGGCTTCGTTCCCGCGGCGAGGACCCGGAAGACACGATTCAAAGGCGGTTACGGGACGCGGCCGGGGAAATCGGGAACTACAGCGCGTACGATTATGTTTTGATCAACCGCGAGGTGGAGGAATCCGGCGCCGTTCTGAGCGCCATCGTTCGCGCCGAACGGGTGCGGCGGACCAGGATCGAGGACCAAATCCGGCCGATTCTGGACACATTTCAAGTTTGAAGAGGCATCCATACCATGGGCGACAAAGTTCCACCGCGCAATAACGCGCATTGCACCATCCCCGACGATCCGGAGCAGAGCACCTACCGGTTCATCATCGTGGCAGCCAAGCGGGCCCGGCAATTGCAGGCCGGCGCGCGGCCCGTGTTGCCCACGTCCTCCAAGAAACCCACCATCATCGCCGTGGAAGAGGTGCGCCGTGGTTTGGTGAAGTACTCGCTCACCGGGCCCGCGCCCCAGGAACCGGCGCTCGAAGCCATCCTCTAGCACCGGCGGCGAGGCCGGCTTCTTCCCATGAAGATCCTTCTCGGCGTCGGCGGCGGCATCGCGGCCTACAAGGCGGCCGAACTGGCGCGCCTGCTGATGCAACAAGGACACCAGGTGCAGACGGCGATGACGGCCGCGGCGCAGGAGTTCGTCCGGCCGCTGACGTTTGCCGCCCTCACCGGCCGCAAGACGCTCACCGGTCTCTTCGCCATCGACGCTGCCATCGACCACATTGCAGTGGCCCAGGAGCACGACATCCTGGTGATCGCCCCCGCCACCGCGGACCTGATGGCCAAACTGGCGCACGGACTGGCGGACGATCTTCTGAGCACCACGTACCTGGCGTTCACCGGCCCGGTGGTGATCGCCCCGGCCATGAACGTCAACATGTGGCGCCATGCGGCCACCCAGGCGAACCTGGAAACGCTGCGCCGCCGCGGCCACCGCATCGTCGAGCCGGAGAGCGGATACCTGGCCTGCGGCATGACCGGACCGGGACGCCTGGCCGCCCCGGAAGCCATCGCCGAGGCCATCCGCCTGGAAGCCAACAGCCGCCGCGATCTGGAAGGCGAAGTGGTGCTGGTCACCGCCGGTCCCACGCAGGAACCGCTGGACCCGGTACGCTTCCTCTCGAACCGCTCCAGCGGCAAGATGGGCTATGCCCTGGCCGAAGCCGCCGCCGCCCGCGGCGCGCGCGTCATCCTGGTTTCCGGCCCGGTGAACCTGGCGCCCCCCGCGGGGGTGGAAACCATCGCGGTGCGCACCGCCGCCGAAATGCGCGAGCAGGTCTTCGCCCACCTGCGTGACGCCGGCATCGTGGTCAAGGCCGCGGCTGTCGCCGATTTTCACCTGAGCAAGGTGCCCACCCAGAAGGTCAAGAAGACCGCCGCGCGCCTGTCGCTCGAGCTCGACCCCACGCCCGATATCCTGGCCGAACTAGGCTGCAAGAAGGGAGACCGCCTGTTGATCGGCTTCGCCGCCGAGACCCAGAACCTGGTTACCGAAGCCCGCCGCAAGCTGGAGTCCAAGAACTGCGACATGATCGTCGCCAACCTGGTGGGCGCTCCCGAGGTGGGTTTCGAGAGCGAGGAGAACGAAGTCACGCTGGTGTTGCGCAGCGGAGAAACCCTGCCTCTGGCGCGCGCTCCCAAGCGCGAGGTGGCCGACCGCATCTTCGACCAGGTTCTGAAACTCCGCCTGGACCGGCATGCCGCCGATGGACGCTGACACTCTCCGCCGCTATCTCGAGTTCTACCAGGACCTGGGCGTCAAGACCCTCTACCGGCGGGTGCCGGCGCCCGCGCCACCTACCCCTATGCCCACAGCTCCCGATCTTCCGCCGTTCGCGCCCGCGGGCGACACCTTGCCGCGCATTCTCGAAGACATCGGCGATTGCCGCCGTTGCCCCCTGCACGTGGGGCGCAATAAGCTGGTTTTCGGCGTAGGCAACGCGGAGTCGCCGCTGGTCTTCGTCGGCGAAGGGCCGGGCGCCGATGAAGACGCCCAGGGCATCCCGTTCGTGGGCCGCGCCGGCCAACTGTTGACGCAGATGATCGAGGGTACCGCCCGCAAGGAAGGGATTGCCCTGCGCCGCGAGGATGTCTACATTTGCAACGTAGTGAAGTGCCGGCCGCCCGGCAACCGCACTCCCGAGCCGGACGAAATGGAGATCTGCGGGCAGTTCCTGGCGCGCCAGCTTTCCGCCATCCATCCGAAAGCCATTTGCGCGCTGGGGGGCACCGCCGCCCGGGCCCTCACCGGCCACAAAGAGGGCGTCACCAAGATGCGCGGCAAGTGGATGCAATGGAAGGAGATCCCCGTTATGGTGACGTACCATCCGTCCTACCTGTTGCGGCCCTACAACGAATCCGCCAAGCGGGAGTCTTGGGAAGATCTCAAAAAGGTGCTGCACTTCGTCTACGATTGAAGGCTGTGTGGGGCGGACCCCCTGGTCCGCGGCCGGCCCCCTGGCCGGCCTGCCCGCGCCCTGCAGGAATAGCGGGACGGGGGCGTCCCGCGCGGACCAGGGGGTCCGCCCCACACTAAACCGAATGCGCCTCGGCGCTCTCGCCCGGTTTGAGAGCCTCGCGCAGCGGTTCCGGGTACACGTCGATGAATTGCCGCGAGTAACGGATCAGTCCCAGCCGGCGCAGCCGGTTCATCTGGAATGTCACCACCTCGCGCGACGTTCCCACGTATTCAGCCAGGGTGTTGTGCGTCAGGGACGGGATGCGCACGGCCCCATCCGGAATTTCGGCGCCGAGTTCGCCGGCCAACTCCAGCAACGCCAGCATCACGCGCTCCGGGGTCTTGTACACCGCCATGCTCTCGATGCGTTTCTGAAGCTCCAGCCCCTGCCGGGCCAGGGTCTGGCACAGCGCCAGGCCCAGGCGCGGTTCGCGTTCGATCTGCCGCTCCACTTCGTCCCGCGTCCATGACATCATCGTCACGTCGTCCAACGCCACCGCGGATTCCGACGGCATCGACTTGCGCCCCAGCACGGATTCCCCGAACAGGCCGTCGGCCCGCACGATGCGCCCCACGGTATGGCCGCCGCCGGCCGCCTCATGGGTGATGCTCACGCGTCCCTTGATGACCACGTGAAGTTGCTCATTGGGCGAGCCCCGCCCGTAGATGACGGTGCCCTTCGGCACGTCCTGGGCCGGCTTTCGCGATAAGTAGGTTAACGGATCTTCAGCCACGGTCTCACGCTGATGTCGAGCATACCGCGGGAACGGGCGTTGTGCGCGGCCTGTTTCGTCCCGATGGTGCTGAATCGCACCAATCCGGCGCCGCATCCAATCCAGTACCGGAACTGGTACCGTTGGCAACCCAGCCTCCGAAGCGCTACTTTTGTCTGGACGATTCGGGAAACCTCATGATCTTGATTGCATTTATCTGTCTCCAGGCACTGGACGCGCTGACCACCCTGCTCTTCTTGCGCCATGGCGTAGGGGAAGCCAATCCGCTGATCCGGGCGGCACTGGCGGGGGCGGCCGATCCCAGAATCGCCCTGGCCCTGGCGAAGATTCTGGCGGTGGTGCTGGGGACCGTGGCGTGGCGCTCCGGCCGCAAGCGGCTCCTCCGGAAGATCAATGTGCTGTTTGCCCTGTGCGTCGTCTGGAACCTGGTGGCGGCCTGGGTGGGACACGGCGCCGGTGCGGTGGGCTAATCGCGCGGCGCCCACGCCCCACTTGGCTCAACTTGAGCCAATTCGCTTCGCCTCGTGTCCATAGAATCAGTTACTTGCAGACTACGGTTGGCTCAACTTGAGCCAACTTCCGCCCCGCCCCTCCCCCGCTAATAACCCGCCCCTCCCCCCGTCTTCACTGGTATGAAGGCAACTCTCCGCAACGCCGCATCGCTCGCCATGCTTCTCGCCGGAACGCTTCCCGCGGCCGACTCGCGCCTGGTCAGCCTGGTCATGCCCAACGCCACCGTGATCGCGGGCGTCAACGTCACTCAGGCGAAGGCCTCGCCCTTCGGCCAATACGTCTTGACCCTGGTGACCCCCCACGACCCGCAACTTCAGGCCCTGACAGCACTCACCGGTTTCGACCCGCGAAGGGACGTCACGGAGCTACTGGCGGCCACCGCCGGCGGCACGGGTTCGGGCGCGGGCCTGGCCCTGGCGCGCGGCACGTTCCCCGTCCAGACGATTGTCGCCGCCGCCACGGTGGCCGGCGCGGCCTCGGAGACCTACAATAGCGTCACCATCCTGAAGAGCCCCCAAGGGCTCCAAGGGCTGGCTTTCCTGGATTCCACCCTTGCCGTCTTTGGCGATATGGACAGCGTCAAGGGCGCCATCGGCCGCCAGTCGCCGGGGGCGCCGCACCTTGGCTCCGCCGTGGTTTCGCGAATCGCCCAGTTGAGCGCAGCCAACGACGCGTGGGTGCTGACCACCGTCCCCCCCGCCAGCCTGCATCCGCCCAGCGCGGCTCCCACCGTGCCGGGATTGAACGCGATGGCGCTGCAACAGATCCAGCAGGCCACCATCGCCGTCAAGCTTGGCGCCAATGTGACGGTCACGGCGCAGGCCCAGGTGGATACCGCACAGAACGCCGCCACGCTCGCCGGGATGCTGCAATTCCTGGCCAACATGGCGCAGACGCAGGCGCAGAAGAACCCCGATGCCGCCGTGCTGGCGCAGTCTCTCATCACCTCCGCCGACGGGTCCACCCTCACCCTCACGTTCAGCGTTCCGGAGGCGCTGATCCGGCAAATGGTCGAGTCCGGGCAGCGGGGCCGCGAGACGGCGCCTCATCCGGCCGGGCACAAGTCCTTATAGAACGGGCACCGCCTGCATTGCTCGCCTTCCCGCAAGGGGAACTCGAGATTCTCCTGCGCCTCCACCAGGTCGCGCACGGTTTGCTCGGGAGAGTCGATCAGCGAGGGCGCCAGGTCCACGTCCACAACCACGTCGGGCGCCAGGAAATGCAGGCAGGCGCGGGTGGGCGCGCGGCCCGTCAAGCGCTCGACGGCCATGGCGTACAGCCGGACCTGCAATTCGTACTCCCGGGCGCGATGCGGGGCCTCCGGCGCGGCAACCGCGTCGGTCTTGTAGTCGACGATGGTCAGTTCCCCGCCCTCTTCGAACCACAGGTCGATCTGCCCGCGCACCACCAGGGGGTCCACCGCCATCAGGAAATCGAACTCGCGCTCGGCGCGCGTGGCCCGCTCGACGCGCCGGCCCAGCGGCCCTTTGCGAAACGCCGCGGCCAGGCGCACCGCCCGCGGATCGGGATCGTCCACCGGCTTCCCCGCCAGCAGTTCATGCACCTGGGTGCCCAGCCCGGCGGCGGTGAGCGAATCGCTCGCGGCGCTCTCCGCCGCTTTGTGCGGCTTCCCTTGGAACCCCAGGTATTCGCCCAGATAGTACGCCCGCGGACACCGGGCGAATCGCGCCAGCGCCGTCACCGTGACGTTGCTTTCGTGCTGGCCGGCGACCGCGGGGGGTGGCAGCAGCTCCAGCGGCGCCGGCGCGGGGCCGACGGTTCGCGGACCGGCGGCGAAGGCCTGCCCCTCGCCCGGCTGGTCCGGATTCAGCGGCAGGTTCCTCGCCACCAGTTCCGCCCAATTCACCGGCTTCCTGCCGCCGGTCGAGAAGCTCAGCACCAGGCGGTCTTCGGCGCGCGTCATGGCGACGTACAGCAGCCGGTTCGCCTCCTCCGCCTCGCGCCGGCGCCGCTCGTCGCGGATGGCGTAGTGGAACAGGTCCTCGACATTCCCGCGCCGGGCCGGATTCCGCCAGCTCGCCCCCAGCCCCAAACGCGGAGAGAACGCCACCACCGGAGGGTCGCTGTCCACGCCTTTGTGCATGGCCGCGACGAAAACCACCGGGAACTCCAGCCCCTTGGCGGAGTGTACACTCATCACCTGCACCGCGTCGGAGGCGTCCTCCGGCGCGGAATCCTGCCCCGCGCGGTTGATCTCACGCAGCATTTCCAGATCCCGCAAGAAGGCGTCGAGCGAAGTGCGCGGCGCCGCGGCCCGCGTCTCCGCCAGGAACTTGTCGATATTGGCCGCCGCCCGGCTGCCAACTTCCGCCGGGTACCCGGTTTCGTCCATGGCGTCCAGCAGCAGCAGGTCGAACCCCACGTACTCGCGCCGCCGCCGCCACTCCCGCAGGCGGCCGCGGAAGCGGAACAGCGCATCCAGGTCCTCCGGGTGGAACTCCGGATCGTCTTCCGCACGCAGGCGCGTCAGGGCGTCGGCCAGGTTCCCACCCGGCAACCGCAGCCGCAGCAGAGCCTCGTCGGAAACCCCCACCAGCGGCGACCGCAGCACCGCCGCCAGGCTGATTTCGTCGCGCGGGTTGGCGATGGCGCGCAGCAATTGCACCAGGTCGCCCACCTCGCGCGTTTCGTAAAAGCCCTTGCCGCGATTCACCACGTACGGAATGCCGGCTTCGTCGAAGGCCGCCGTGAACTCGGGGAGCACCTCGGTATTGCGCACCAGCAGGGCCATATCGCGGAAGGTGCGCCCCGGCTCGGCTTCGATCAGTTCCAGCATGCGCCGCGCCACCGCGCGCGCCTCGGCATCCACGGTCTGGGCGGCGATGGCTTCTACGTAGGGCGCGGCCGCGGGTTCGTGGTCGAAACTCCTCCCCGCAATCAGATGCCGCGGTTCGATTCCATCGGCGCTGCCCACCACCTGCTCCACCGCGAGCAGGATTTCCGGCCGGCTGCGGAAGTTCTCCACCAACGGAACCACGCGCCCACCGGAGGCCGCCGCCTCGGAGCGGAAGGTGCGGAACTCCTGCGGCTCGGCGTGGCGAAATCCGAAGATGGACTGGTTCACGTCGCCCACCGCGTAGAACCGCCCCGGCGGACGCACCAGGCGCAGCAGTTTGGCCTGCTGCCCGTTGGTGTCCTGCAACTCGTCCATGAGCACGTGCTCGAACTGCGATTGCAGGCGCGCGCGCGTTTCGGGACTATTCTCCAGCAGACCCACGGCGAACTCCTCGAGGTCCGCGAAATCCAGCGCGCCCGCCTGGGTTTTCTGCCGGCGATAGCTGCCGTCGAAGCGGCGCAGCACCTCGATGAGCAGCTCGCGCTCGGAGGCGTACAGCCTGGTGACCAGCGTGCATTCGAGCCGCTTGAGCCGTTCGTCGCGCAGGGTCTTTAGAAGGCCGGTGGCCGCACTGCCCCGCTTGAGCTTGCGCAGGTCGCAGGCGAACGCCTCGATGGCATCGAGCGCCGGCCGCGCGCCCGGCGCCGCCACGATCCGCGCGATGCCTTCCAGCGCCGCCGCGAACTCCGCTCTCTGGGCGCCGTTCCAATCCGCGATGTCGCACCCGCGCAACTCGCCGAGCGTTTCGGCGATATCGGAGATGTCCGTCCCCGAGGGCGTGGGGAAGGCCGCCAGTTCGCCGGTCCGCGTGCCCGCGCCGCGCATGGCGTCGTAGGCCGACAGGATAGCCGCCTCGAACTTGTCCGACGCGAGGCCGCGGATCAGCGCCCGCACTCCCGCCGGGTGATCGGTGAAGATCGACTCCATGGCTTCCGCCAGGGACTCCTGCTGCCAGCGCCCGACTTCCCGCTCCTCGGCGATGGTGAAGCCCGGGTCCACGCCCGCGGCCACGGCGTTTTCCTTCAACAGCCGCGCGCAGAATCCATGCACCGTGGACACCCAGGCGCGCTCCAGCTTGGCGCGGACCTCCGCGTTTTCGGCGAACGCCTTGGCCAGCCTGCGCCGCATCTGGGCGGCGGCCTTCTCCGTGAAGGTGATGGCCAGGATGCGCGCCGGGTCTACGCCCTCCGCCACCAGGCGGCGGAAATATTCCACCAGCACGGTGGTCTTTCCCGAGCCCGGACCCGCCACGATGCAGGCGTCCACGTGGCGCCGGGAGACGTCCAGGGCTTCGAGCTGGCGCGCGGTGAAGTTGGGTGTGCTCATGCGCGATCCCCCGCGGCCCGCCACTTCTCACAGACCCGGCCAGCAATGTGGCGCACGCACTCGTGCGTGCCGCGTCGCCACTCGTGGCGACGCATGGCGGAGTGTGCGAAATTCGCCGGGCGTCCCGACGAGTCGGGACGCGGCACGCACGAGTGCGTGCGCCACGACTCCGGGCGCGCGGCGAATGTCCCGGGCTTCATGCCCGCTCCCCCGCGGCCCGTTCTTCCACCGCCGCCGCCCGCAGATCCACGCGGCAGGCGTCGCGGAAATCGCACCATTCGCAGTGGTCCGTGTCGGCCGGGTCGGGGGCGACGCGGCCCGCGCGAATCTGCTCGACCGCCGCCAGCGTGCGCTCCGCCGCCCGCTCGAACCAGTCCTCGGGAAACGGCTCCTTCCCGAGCAGGCCGTTGGCGCTCCAGCCCACGTACACCACCTCGCGCTTCAACCCCACGTAGAACATGCCCGCCAGGCTGGCGCCGAAGGTGCGCTCGGCCGCCATCCCGTACAGTTGCGCCTGCAAAAGCCGTTCGTCGTCCAGCTTCGATTTGAGTTTGGCCTTGCCGCTGTACTTGTAATCGATGACGTAGGCGCTGCCATCCCCGGCCGTGTCCAGGCGGTCGATCTTGCCCGCGATCTCGATTCCCGGAACGCCCTCGGGGGTAGGCAGCGCAAACGTGAACGGCTGCTCCATGCGCGACTTCAGCCCCGGCGGCCAGCGGGTGTCGGCGGCGAACGCGGCCAGGTCCTCCAGCATGGCGTTGCGCAGCCGTTCGGTGTGGTAGCCGGGCGGGATGCGCCGGGTTTCGCACTCCCGCTGGAACGCGCGTTCGAAAACCGGCGCGATGGCGGCGGGCCGCAGGGGCCACCACTCCTTCAGGACCTCGTGGACGATGTCGCCCTGGGCCGGGTAGTCCAGCCGCTCCTCGGGCCTGGGCGGCGCGGGGCGCAACCGCAGCGTGCGGCTGGCGAAGTACTCGAACGGGCATTGCAGAAACGTCTCCAGCGAGCTGGGCGATTGCCTGGCGGACTTTTCGATCAGCCGCGCCAACAGGCCGGGCGCGTGGATTGCGGCCGCCGGCCGCGCGGCGCGCTGGCGGCGCGGCTGCGGACTGGCCGCGCGCGCGTCCTCGGTCCGCATGGATGCGCGGCCGTCCAGAAACAGCGACCTCAGCGCCGGTTCGCCACGCTGGTCGCAGCGCGGATAGGTCAGCACCGCCAGCAGGCTCGCGCGGCTTATGGCGGAATCGAACAGCGCCCGTTCCTCCCGCTCGAATTCGGCGGTGGTGCGCACCCTCACTCCGGCCTGGTTTAAGCGCCGCCGCGCCGCGTCCGGGAAGAATAAATCCTGGGGATGAAATTGCGGAAACTGCCGTTCCACCAGGCCGCACACGAACACCACCGGCAGCACCCACTGCCGCGCCTCCTCGGCCGGAAGCACGTGGACCACGTTGCGGCGGCCGTCGCGAAGCCGCAGCGGCGCCAGCCGCAATACCGATTGCACCGCGCGCCAGAACGGCTCGATGGGGATTTCCCGTTCCGCCGGGAGCGCCTGCGCGGCTTCGTCCAGGGCCTGGTCGAAAAGGTCCAGCGCCTGCGCCTGGCCGCGGTCGAGCAGCGCCGTCCGGTGGCGGCCGGGACCCGTGGGGAGCGCGTCCACCGCCGGACGGAACAGGTGGCGCAGATCGCGCAACCGCGCCGCCCAGTCGCGCGGGTGCATGGCGAACGAGCGCCATTCCTCCAGCGTGGCCAGCCGGTCCAGCTTGTGCAGCAGCCCCTCGGCGCCCTCGAGCGCGTGGCCCTCCGGCGCCATCAGCAACGTCCGCAGCTCGCCCAACCCCGCGTTGGGCAGTTGTTCGCGAACCGCGAAATCGAAGCGGTCCATGGCCGGATGATCGGCGAAGCGCGGCCCCAGGCGCAACGCCTCGAGCGTGCGCGCGTGGTCCCATCCGCTGAGCATGGCCTCCACCGCGCCGCCCAGGTAGCGCACCACGGGGTGCCGGTCCAGCCGCGATTCGAAGTAGAAATGCGCCGGAATGCCGAAGCGCGCCAGGGTGGCGCGCAGCACCGGGACGTACGGGTCGGCCGCGCGCACCACGATGCCCATGTCGCGGAACGCCAGCCCCGAGGCCGCCTGCTCCAGAATCCGCCGCGCGATCTCCTCGGCTTCCCGCTCGATCCCCTGGGCCGCTACCAGGATCTCCGCCGGCGCGCGCCGCCCGCGGGCCGCCCGCTCCTCGCGAAATCCCATGGCGGCCAACCGCTGGCGGGTTTCATCCGCCAGATCGGCGTCGCCCAGCGTCAGCGTGAGGAGCGCGCGCCGGCCCAGGGCCGCGATCAGGCGCAACTCCGGGTCGGGCAGGGCGTGAAACCCGTCCAGCCAGATGGCGCCGATGCCGCCGAGGCCCCCAACCTCGATCCGCTCCGCCGCCAGCTCGAGGCGCCGCGCCCGCAACGCCAGGCCGCGCCGCGCTAGCTCGCCTTCCAACTCGCGGTACACCGCCAGAAACGCCTCCGCCAAGGGAGCGTCGGGCAGCGAGCGCGCCAGCCGGGCGCTATCGCACCCCGCCTTTGCGAATTCGGAAATGCCGCGCGCCAGCGCCGCGCAAAAGCCGCTGGTGTGCGCTACACCGGCGAATTCCCGCCGGCCGGCGCGCCGCACCGCCTCCTCCACCAACAGGTAGAGAACCGCATCGGAGACCTGCGGAACGTCGCCCGTCCACTCCTCGGCGAACCCGTGCAGCGTTCCGATCCACTGGCCGCGGAACACCACCCCTTCGCGCGCCAGTTGGTTTTGCAGGTGCTGCGCCATGGTGGCCGTGGGCACCAGCAGCCGCGCGCCCGGACGCGCCTGGCTCAACGCCTCGCGGAACTGACGCAGCACGATGGTGGTCTTCCCGGAGCCGGCCGGTCCCGTCAGCAGGCGCATCCGCTATAGTGTAGCGCCAGAGTGCGGCGGAAGGTTCGGCGGACCTGGCGAGGGGGATGCCGCGGCGGCCGCCGGAAGCCCGGTGCGATCAGACGTTCGTCTGCACCCCCTCGATTGTGACGCCGCCGATGATGCGGGCCGCCAGGTTGTATATCGCAGCGGAGAGCAGGCCAAAAAGGAACCCGAGCAACCCGTACAGAATCGGAAACACAATGATGGCGCCGATGCCCATCATGGTTTCAGCAAACCTGCTGGAGCCGCCGATCGGAGACCCCAAGGCCTCTCCGGTCACGGCAATCAAGGAGAAAACCGTACCCACGATCAAGCCAATCATCGAGTAGATAATGGCCACTGTCTTGGCCGTGGAAACCACGCCAATTCGCCGAATCACGATCTTAGTGTTCATAGTGGCTGGAATTGTACCACAGCGCATCAGTGCAACTGATCCGCCGGGGGGCGGCGGTAATCGTCGAGGGTGTACTCCAAGCCGGTGCGAACCATCTTGACGAGCGCCACACGCACCACGGCGCGGACGGCGTAGCGCTTCGGCAGGCACAGGCCGTCTTCCACCCGGCCCTGTTCGATGTGTATGCTGCCGCCCTTCGCCAGCCGCAACAGGATGCCGCCGATCGAAATGGTGTCCAGCGTTTCGGCCTCCATCTTCAGCCACTGAAAGTCCCGTTTGGCGATCCAGAAGCGCGCCTTCATCTTCGTCAAATAGGACCCGAAGGGCGACCTTGGCCGGTAGCCCGGCCGGGGCGCGGCGTCGATCGCGTAGACCGGCTCACCGTCCACGGTTTCCTCGCCGGCCAGCATGAAATCGAACGCGTCGGGAACTTCCAGCAACGGCTCGCGCTGGTGCCGCTGGCGGCGTTCCCACTCGCCCACCCGTTTGGCGCGGTCCGCGGGCGATTCCTGGCGGCGCTGTGCCGCGGTGTAGCGCATGCGGTCGTCTTCGGACTTCCGTTCCGCGGCGGAGAGCGGAGCATCGTTGCGCGCCACCAGGCGCCGGTAGGGCGATCCCTCCAGGAAAGAGATCTCCCAGGTGCGGATGGTGGTCTGACGCAGCCTTCCGGAAGCGTCGTACTCCCGATCCTGCTGTCTCTGCCGGTACGTGAATTCGCGGATGCGCCGGGCGTTCACGCTATCGAGAGCCACGGCGCGCTGCACAATCTCGCGCGGCGTCTGCGCCCAGACCGGCAGCGACAGCGACAGCGGCAGCCACAGCCAAGCGGCGGTCCGGGCGCTCCTATGGCAGCAACCGTTCAAATCGCGACCCCGGCCGGATAATCGTCTGGTTGCGTTCGGGACCGGTGGAGACGCACCCGGCTTCCACGCCGGTCTGGCGTTCCAGAAACGCGATGTAGTCCTTGGCCCTGGCCGGCAGGGCGTCGTAGGAATCGATTCCGAAGGTCGAGGTCCGCCACCCCGGGAGGCTTTCGTAGACCGGCTCGATGGCGGCGATCTCCGCCACCGTCGACGGCATGCCGGAGACGTCCCGGCCGCCCGAGCGGTAGCCCACGCACACCGGGATGCGGTCGAACTCGTCCAGCACGTCGAGCTTGGTCACCACCAGGCTGTCGAACCCGTTGATCGCCGCGGTGTACCGCATCAGCGGGGCGTCGAACCAGCCGCAGCGCCGCGGACGCCCCGTCACCGCTCCGAATTCGTTGCCGCGCTGGCGTATGGCGGCGCCCTCCGCGTCCAATGCCTCGGTGGGGAACGGGCCTCCGCCCACGCGCGTAATGTAGGCCTTGGATACGCCGATCACGCCCGAGATACGGGTGGGCGGCACGCCGGTTCCGGTACAGGCGCCACCCGCCGAGGCGCTCGACGACGTCACGAAGGGATACGTCCCGTGGTCCAGGTCGAGCATGGTGCCCTGCGCGCCCTCGAACAGAACGGTCTTGCCGGCCGCGATGGCCTGGTTGAGCAACAGCGCGGTGTCGCACACCATGGGCCGGATGCGCTCGGCCAGGGCTTCGTACTGGTCGCGGATGGCCGCCACATCCAGGCCGTCGTAGATCCCGAAGGCCTTGGCGATGGCGACTTTCTCCTCCATCACCGAATCGTACTGGGCGCGGAAAACCTCCCGGTTCAGCAGGTCGGCCACGCGGATGCCGCGGCGCCCGGCCTTGTCCTCGTAACACGGCCCGATGCCCCGCGCGGTAGTGCCGATGGAGATGCGGCCCGGCCGCCCTTCCGACATCCGCTCCATCATGCGGTGGGCCGGGAACAGCACGTGCGCGCGGTTGCTGATGAACAGGCTGCCGGTGACACTCACGCCCGCCGATTCCAGGGTATCGATTTCGGCGAACAGGGCCACCGGATCGAGGACCAGTCCGTTGCCGATCACGGCCGTCTTTCCGGGGCGCAGAATGCCGCTCGGAATCAGTTTCAGGACGAACTTCCTGTCCCCGATGAAGACCGTGTGCCCGGCATTGTGTCCGCCCTGATAGCGCGCGACGATATCGAAGCGCTCCGCGAAGACGTCGACAATTTTACCCTTGCCTTCGTCTCCCCACTGTGAACCCAGGATGATTACGTTTCCCATTTTGACCAAACTTTAGTATTTTAGCGTGTTTCACGGAGCGGATTGTTCCCCGGCGAGTTTTTTGGTGTGCGACGTGGAAGTGGGCCCGGAGGCGATTCGCCCGCAAAACCGCTGGAATCCGAGCGTACCTGTGCGCAAGGCTCCGCGCGCCTTTGTGGGGCAGGATGGCATCCTGCGGCGGACTGGCAGTCCGCCTTCCGGCACTTGCTCAACTGCCGGCATTGGGCCGAGTACGGGTGCCCCCTGGGCGCGGCCGCAGGTTGACAACCTG
>Ga0182021_10003650_pt1 | contig 18121 bp, 20 predicted proteins | sample 612E3MmetaG_FD_120493 | JGI IMG/M metagenome (GOLD analysis project Ga0182021, IMG submission 120493) | Permafrost microbial communities from Stordalen Mire, Sweden - 612E3M metaG (Illumina Assembly) | ecosystem: Environmental > Terrestrial > Soil > Wetlands > Permafrost | place: Sweden... | reverse complement strand
TTGCTGAAGAGGAATTAAGATGGCATCTGAAATCAGAAAAGCAATCTATACCGATGTTCCTGCAATTACCGGAATTTACAACGAGGCTATTTTAACTACAACCGCTACTTTTGATACCGAACCAAAGACAACTGCGGCGCAAAGAAAGTGGTTCAAAGCCCACGGACCGAAAAATCCCATTCTGGTTGCGGTGGAAGCCGGCAAGGTTATCGGGTGGGCATCTCTCAGCGAATACTCCGACCGGTGCGCTTACTCCGGCACGGCGGAATTGTCTGTATATGTCAAAGAGAAATTCAGGAACCACGGCATCGGGCGGAAATTAATGCAAGCCGTTCTTGAGGAAGGGAAAAAGGCGGGTTTACACACGATTATTTCCCGGATAGCAGGCGGCAACGACGTCAGTATCCATCTTCACCGTCAGTTCGATTTTGCCGACATCGGTGTAATGAAAGAAGTGGGCAAAAAATTCGGCCAACTGCTTGACGTTTCCCTGATGCAGAAAATGTATTAGTTCTACTCAATAATTTTGATGAAATTGAGATAGATAGAACTGAATAATATCCATTTTTCAGGGTTAATTCTGCCCTATACATCCTCATACGCTTGCTAAAGTAAAGTACCTACGACTGTCAACGAGTTTGAGACAGGTCTGACGGGCAGGACGAGTGCAACAGGTAGGTTCAACCCACCTTACACTACCCCCTCTGCTCCGCCGATAAACAACGGGAAAAGGAAATCAATTTTACCTATATCAACCATGCAGCCGGGATATTTTATCTATTAGCCGTTCATCTATTGATGAATCGCTGCGTAAGATGTAATATATGCCATAGGAAGGGAGAAGACAATGCGGCGCACTCGTATTCTGGTAGTTGACGACGAACCGGCCATCCGGAAGTTGCTGCGGGCCTACCTGGAAAAAAGCGGCTTTGACGCACTGGCGGCCGGCGACGGCGCGGAAGCGCTGAAACTGGTAGAAAGGGAAGCCCCCGACCTGATGGTGCTGGATATTATCATGCCCCGGATGGATGGTTTTGAAACCTGCCGGCGAGTGCGGGAGTGGTCTACAATCCCGATTATCATGCTCAGCGCCAAGGATGAAGAGCAGGATAAAGTGAAATGTTTGGAAATCGGGGCGGACGACTATATCACCAAACCGTTCGGCGCCGGTGAACTGGTGGCCCGGATCAAAGCGGTGCTGCGGCGCACGCGGGCAAGGGAAACGGCGGCGGCCGAGCCGAATTTCGTGTGCGGGAACGTGAAAATTAATTTCGTGCAAAGAAAGGTCACCGTGCGCGGCAAGATTGTGAAACTGACGCCCACGGAATATAATCTGTTGCGGGAACTGGCTTTGAACGCGGAGAAAGCCCTCACTTATAGCCAGCTGCTGAACCGTGTCTGGGGCTCGGAATATGCGCAGGAAAGAGAATACCTGCATGTTTTCACCAGCCGCCTTAGGGCCAAGATAGAAGACGACCGCACCAACCCGGAATATATCGTGACGATTCCCGGCGTGGGGTACAAGTTTCAGTTAAAGAACACGCTTTGATTCATTAAACTGCTAGCAGAAGAGCAGAGATCTTATGATGATGCTGTTCGAAAATAATTTTGAAATGAAAATTGAGGCAAAATATTCAACTCTGAAAAATAAATCCCCCTTGATCCCCCTTTCGCGAAAGGGGGGGATGATCATAAATTGGCACTTTAAAAGATTTTGGACATTCTCAGAATAACTCTTTGCCGCTTGCAGTATTTTTCCCCTCAGAATAACACCCAGAGGCGCTTCGAAAGAAGCGCCCTTTTTTATTGTCCATAATTATGTTTAGAAAATATTTAGAAATTCACCCGGATATTTATAGTTTATTAAGAATTACCCGATATACTGGATTTTGGCATTGTGACGTGAAATCCGTTAAGGCGGGACAACGATTATGTGAGAAAAATTTAGCGGGGAAAACGCGAAGGGCAGCGGGTGTAAAAAGACAGCTTTCACAGTCTGCTCCACGTAATCCGCTAAAGGTGAAAGATGATTATCAGCAACAGGTAAAAAAAAATAATATCTAAAGGAGAATGAGTGAAAAAGTTTTTAGCAATTTGTCTGGTTCTTGCCATGGTACTTACTATTGCGATACCGACGGCCGTTTCAGCGGGTTCTTCTGATAACGCCAATGTTGGCGGCACGGTTTTAGCGAAGCCCGGATTGTCCAGTATTACCAATGGCAACGGCACTCCTAATCTTACCGGGGGAGGTCCTAAAGATATTACTGATGTCGAAATCAATGGTACCGGATTCAGTACCGATTCGACAGCTAACGTTACGATTAACGTTAGTCCGGTCACAGGTATCACTACAAAAGATATCGTTGTAACCGCTACGAAAGTAACAGCGACCTTTACCCTGGCTGCGGGTACAGGAACTCCTGCAGGAGACAGAACAGTCACGGTGACACAGGGTGGTGTCACAAGCACGGACACGGTTACTTTTACAGTCGGAGGCTATATCAATGTTACGGCGCCTCAAGCCATAACGCTGGGAGTTATTAATCTCCTGGGCACTGTTACCGGCAGCAGTACTGCTGGCAATGCGGGTGCGGTAGATACGAATGAAACAACTTATTCGGTTTCCGCTAAAGATGCGAATGCCGGCGGTAATTCAGGCCATATGGTGAGTGGTGGAAACGCATTAACAAACGAATTAATGATTAAAGCCGCAAGCGGTGATGGTTACTCACAATCTGATTCAACACATGGAATAACTTACAGTTCAACTACAACCCTTCCCGTTTATGTAAGTCAACAAGGGAATGCAAACGATCAAGCCGGCTCATATTCGATTACGATTACATTTACCGGCTCATACTAGTAATTTATCTCTTAATAGTAAAGTGGTGAGCCCGCGTGACCGGGCTCACCACTGGTTGTTTACAAAATTAGATATTTTCGGTCAAGGTGGTTGCTGAATGAAGAACCGGGGCATTACCGTATTTATTTCGATATTATGCTTGACATTAGTATTGGCTTCGCCGGCAATGGCGGCGCAAAAGCCGGTAACAAAAACCCGCGCGGGTGCGAACTATGATCCTATTACGGTAAACGCCCCCTCGGATATCAATCTCGGGGTAATGACAGTTAATGGTAGAACCCCGGGTAATAACATCGGTTCAGTGGAAACTGAAGCATCTGATTTTTCAGTAATAGTGAAGGACCTAAAGTCCCCATATCAAGGGTATATGATAAACACTACTACTGGTAATCCATTATCTATTGAATTATACATAAGTAACGAAGAACATGGTATTTATTATGCTGCAGATGTAGGCTTTGAATTTGATAACGTGAAATCTCTACCTTTTTATGTTTATCAGGATGTTACTTCGGGCGATGCGCCCGGTTCGTATTCGATTATAATCACTTTTACGGGTACTACTAAATAGGACATAGAGGCGGTACTTGCATGAAAAAGGCGTTTCTCGCGATATTTCCGGCCTTAGTTATGGCAGTGGCGCTGGCTGCGCCGGTTTTCGCCGGAGTAGCGGTTTATAACGGCAAAATCGAGGAAACAGTCAGTCCCGGTAAGACCTATACGTATACGATGACTGTGCAAAATTCTGCCGATTCCCCCGCGGATTTCGGCGTGGAAGTTGATGGCTACGGGACATCGGCCAATCAGGATTTTGTGATGCTGTCCGCAGCAAATGATACCAGTCCGGAGTCTGCCCGGGAAATGCTGACGGTAACGCCCACAAATTTCCATCTTGAAGCAAACGCGATGCAAGACCTCACCGTGACCGCGACGATTCCGCCGGGCACGGGCGCCGGCGGCAGGTATGCGATTGTCTTCATTCACACGATTGCGGCGTCGGGCCAACAGGTGGCCACGGTCAGCGCGATGGCGGCCAGGGTATGTTTGACAATTTCGGGAAATAGTATTGATACCAGCACGCAGGTTACCGCCGTGGACCCCATTACCGCCGCGGACAATAACACCGCGGGTGTATTAGTGACAGTGAACGATAACGGCAATTATTACGTGAAACCCCAGGTGGAGGCGACATTAATGGATGGCAGCAAGACAATTGCCACCGGTTCGATTGACACCGGCTGGCCGATTATACCGGGTTATTCCCGACAGTACCAGGTGAATTTTACCGGTAATGGGACAATTCCAGCCGGTAAATATCAGGTCGCGGTTAATGTGAAAGACGGGGCTGGTAATCTGTTAACACAGGGGACCTATCCGGTGCAGTTTACTTCGAAACAGGTACTGCAAACCACCACTACCGCGTCCGGTGCCGCGGCGGGTGCTTCGACAATCACCGTCGTGGAAAAGAGCGGAAACGCGATTAACTGGACGATTATTGTTGTGGCGGTTATCGGGGGAATAATAGTCATCGTTTTACTGGTACTGGTACTGCAAAAACGTAAAACATCATGAAACGCCGTCTTGTTTGCAGCCTGATTTGTCTGATTTACGCCGTCCTGCCGGCGGCAACGGTTTTGGCATCAGGTGGCGGCACGAATATCACGGCGACGGTGCCTCTGGTGATCAGCAATGTGACCGTATCCGGTATCACTACAAACAGCGCGGTCATTGCCTGGCAGACCAACGGCGCGTCCAACAGCCGGGTGGAGTACGGCGCGGATACCAGTTACGGGTTAATTGCCACACAGCCGTCGGACGCGACCGGCAGCCATATTGTGATTCTGAATAATTTGAATGCGGCAACCACATATCATTTCCGCGCATGGTCAACCATGGACGGCTTGACCGGGGTTTCGTCAGATAGCACTTTTGTTACCGCAGGCGCGGAGAACAACAGCGAAGCTACGACCACACCCACGACATCAACTACAACCACGTCGACAACCACGACCATAACCACAACAACAACCGCGCCTAAAACCACAACCGCGACATCGACCACGACTACAACCGCAACCGGTACATCAACCACGAATACAGCCACAACATCAACCACGACCACAACCACCAGTCCCGGTTCCACACAGACGACCTGGACGCCGACTGCCACCGGCGCCACGCCTGCTGCCATTACCCTGGCCACGGCGGATAACAAAGACAGTGTAACTATTCCCAAGGGGACGCAGGCGCTGGATAAAAACGGAGCTCCGCTGGAGGCGATTACCTGCGGCCCGCCGTCGGCACCGCCGCCTCCCCCTCCAACCGCTGACACGATGGTGGCTGCCCTGGAACTTGGGCCGACCGGCGCTACTTTCAATCCTCCGGTTACCGTCAATATGCAATACGACCCGTCAACCCTGCCGGCCGGTGCGGGGCAGGGCGACCTTGTTATCGCTTATTATGACACGACCACAGGCACCTGGGTGCCGCTCAACAACATCGTCATCGATACGGTCAATCACACTATCCGCTGCACCACCACCCACTTTACTCAGTTCGCGGTATTATATGCGCCGGCAGGAATAACAACCACCGCAACGACAACTACTGCCGGGCCCGTTATCTCTTTTGTTAATTTCAACGTGACCCCGCAGTACGATTCCACAACAAATAAACTTACTTCCGCAGCGGTGAGTTATCTGTTGAGAAACAGCGGTCAACCCCTGTCTCAGGTGGAACTGGTACTTAAGGTCAGTCTTGACAACGCCCCGATGGAGGATGTTCAGCTTCGGTCATTGGCGCAATTACCCGCGGGCGACAGCAACGCTAATATGAATTATATTCCAGCCCAAGGCTGGCAAAGCGGCAATTACACTTTCCGGATTGAGATGGCGGCAGGCGGGAAATTGTACACAACCTCGCCTGATGAGCAGGTGACAGTTCCGCCTGTCGCGTCGGTCAGATTAGTACTCATCAGCGAAATCATCGGCGCGGCAATATTCGTTATTGCCGGAGTGGTATTACTGATATTAATCCGCCGGCGCCGTGCGCTTAAAGAGGCCGGACGCCGTTAAGCTAAACTGATAATGGAGGTGTAAAATGTCTTTTTCAACGCTGTTGTATGGAAGAAGACTGAAGTCAACTATCGCAGTCCTGGCGGCGCAATTACTGCTGTTCGCGTCGGCACTGGCCTTGTGTATTCAACTGCTGTTCATCGCCAGATACGGAGAGGTATTTTTTAAAGAAATGAATCACGTTATATTATATGGGGAAATTACCGGCACGCTGCTGATCTGTATCTTCGCGGCTTTGGTGTTTATCAATCAGTGGAAAAGGATGGGTGAAAAAAGAAGAACCGACGACCGGAACTGAAATAAAAAGACCTACCTACAAATCATTTATATCAGTTTAATTATTAAAAATAATAAAACATCGATAAAAATTTATTAGGAGAAGACTTATGCCAAGGGTCATGATTAAATGTCCAAACACGAACAAACTTGTTTCCACCGGTTTTTTTATGGATAAATCCAGTTTTGATTCAAGTGTTCTTACAAACAATAGTATACTTTGTCCAGCTTGTGGGAAAAAACACACCTGGTCAAAATCTGAAGCTGTTTTGGAAAACATCAAATAAAATTAAGAATAAATCGTCTCTTTATTAAACACGGACGGACTTTTCGCTACGCCATATCTGCAAATTTTTAGGCAAAAGTCCGTCTTTTTGTGTATAACGAATCAATACGGCATGTGGTATCATGTGGACAATAATTATGTTTCATGCCGGTTTGTCATCCGGTTTCATGCCTGTTTCCCGTCTCATCGGTAAAAAAATATATTGATGGAGGATAAAAATGGCCGGTAAATTAACAGGTAAAGTCGCGCTGGTCACCGGTTCCGGTCAGGGAATCGGTAAAGCTGTTGTTATGGCGCTGGCAGCGGAAGGCGCAAGGGTGGTCACCAACAACCGGAAACCGGGGACGCAGGGAGGGGACGCCGCTACAGTGGCAGAAGAGATAAAAGCAGCCGGCGGCGAGGCCGTGCCGTTTTTCGGCAGTGTTTCGGATTTTAAAGAAGCGCAGCAGGCGATTCAGACCGCCGTTAAAAGTTTCGGAAGAATCGATATCGTGGTAAATAATGCCGGTTCGGATGCCCCTAAAATGGTCTGGAATATGTCCGAAGAAGAATGGGACATGTCCATCAACTCATATCTGAAAAGCTCGTTCAACTGCATCCGTCACGCTACCCCTTTGATGCGGGAACAAAAGTGGGGACGTATCATTAATACTACTTCAACTGCGTGGCTGGGCGCGGTGGGGCACTGCAACTATTCGGCGGCGAAAGCGGGCATCGTCGGGTTAACCCGGGCGGTTGCGCGGGAGGTCGGGCGTTACGGGATTACCTGCAACGCGTACGCACCTACCGCCGGTACCCGTTTTACATTGAGCGAAGATGTGAAAGCCGGTTTCCAGAAACGCCTGGATTCAGGACTGATTACCAGGGAAAGATATGAAGAACTAATGCATCCGCCGGGGCCGGAAACGGTGGCGCCATTCGTGGTCTACCTTTGTACTGTTGAAGCGGCCAATATCAACGGCCAGGTTTTTGACGTCACCTATCCCAATATTTCGATTTATTCGGAATCGGCGAGGGCGAAGACGATTACCCAGGAAAAAGGAAAACTGCTGAATGTGGACGAACTGATTTCGCTGGTACCGAAGGTGCTGCTGGAGGGTTATAAGAACCCGGCGCCGCCCCAGGCGTAGATTATTTTTCAGGTAAAAACAAAAGAGCCTGTGATAATAAATTCGCAGGCTCTTTTTATTGGATAATTTAGAACCGGTCTTTGAGGTTTTTACGCCGGATTGCGTGGCTCAGGTTGCCGGCTTTGCCGTAGATTTCTTTCAGTCGCGGAACATAGCGGATAAACGGTATCGCCACGACAATGGCGGAAAAAATCACCCAGTTGCCGTTGTGATAATGCAGCCAACCGACAAACGGGAAAGTGACCAGACCGAGGCCGTAGCTGAGTGTCGGGAAGCGGGTTATCAGCATCAACACCCCAAAAAATCCCAGCCCCACCAGAAACCCGAAAGGAAACATCAGATAACTGAGTACGCCGACAGCGGTAGCGCCGCCTTTTCCCCCGCGGAATTTCAGAAAAACCGGGAAATTATGGCCCAATATCACGATAATACCGGCGGCATAATAAGCTAATTCAGAATGCGGTAGCAGCAGTTGTTTGGCCACCGCCATCGCCAGCACGCCTTTACCGATATCAATAACCATGACCAGGGCGCCCCACCAGAAACCGACATTGTAAATGACGTTCATCGCGCCCATGTTCTTACTGCCGATTTTCCGGATATCGGTGCCTTTTTTGAATTTACCGATAATATAAGCGGAAGGAATGGAACCCACGAGGTAAGCGCCGATTAAAACAGCTGCAATTAGAAGTCCGGTCACGGGTTTCTCCTTTGGCGAGAATGGTCTTGCTGATTGAGAATAGTACATTATGTGTCTGTCTGTCAATACCTGCACTGTTTAGTAATAAAGCATTTCGAATTTAGGAATTATTTGATTACAAGGCACTTAGCTCGGGCTAATGTATTGAAACTTGATTATTAACTTCGACCGGATATTGTTTCCCATCTATCTTTCTGGTATATTGGATTAAATTGGGAGTTTGAAAATGCAGATAAAAATTACTTTTCTCGGGGCGGCGCAAAATGTTACCGGTTCACGGTATCTGATAGAAGCCAACGGTTTTAAATTCCTGGTAGATTGCGGCTTATTTCAGGAGCACGATTTAAAGGTCAGAGATTGGGCGCCTTTTCCGGTTAATCCGCACTCTATCGATGCGGTGCTGCTGACGCACGCACATCTGGACCACTGCGGTTATTTACCGAAGCTGGTTAAAGAAGGATTCAATAAACAGATTTACTGCACCAGCGCCACCGAAGATATTACTGCCGTAATGCTGATGGATGCCGCCCACCTGCAAACGCAGGATGCGGAAAACAAAAAGAAAAGGCATCTCCGCGACGGTCGGGTCGGCCCTCATCCCGAATTACCTTTATATACCGTCCCAGACGCGCAAGCTGCGATATCACATCTAACGCCCGTTCCTTATAAACAAACGATGCAATTAGCCAAAGGGATCAGTTTTACTTTTTACGATGCCGGGCACGTGCTGGGCGCGGCCATGATCGAGGTTAAAATCGAGCAAAACGGCGAGCAGCGGATATTGCTCTTTTCCGGTGATATCGGACGGCAGAACAAACCGATTTTAAATAATCCGACGGTTTTCGATAATGCTGATTACGTCTGGACCGAGTCAACTTATGGGGACCGGGAATTGGATTCACCCTTAGCGATGTATCCTGATCTCATCGACGTGATTAACTCCACGGTCGCGGCCGGCGGCAACATTGTTATCCCCAGTTTTGCGCTGGAAAGGTCGCAGGACTTGCTTTATTATCTGAGCCTGGCGCTTACCGCCAATAAAATTAAGCCGATTCAGGTGCTGCTGGATAGTCCGATGGCGGTAAATATCACCAATATTTTCTGCAAACATATGGACCTTTTCGATGATGACATGCAAGCGTTGCTTAAAGCAGGAAAATCGCCTTTCTCATTCCCCGGTTTGAAATGCATGACTTCAATTGAAGATTCAAAATCGATCAATAATATCAAAGAACCGTCCATCATCATTTCCGGCGCGGGGATGTGCAACGGCGGTAGAATTAAATATCATCTGATCCAGAATATCACCCGGCCGGAAAGCACAATACTATTTGTGGGTTATCAGGCGGTTGATACTCTCGGACGTCAAATCACTGACGGCGCGCCTGAAGTCAGAATCCTCGGACAGAAATATCCGGTCAAAGCTAAAATCGTAAAACTGAACGGGTTCTCTTCTCACGCGGATAAAAACGAATTGTTGGGCTGGATATCCGGTTTGAAGCGGCCGCCGCGTCAGGTTTTTGTGGTGCACGGCGAAGAAAGCTCCGCGAATGCTTATGCCGAGACGATCAGGCAGAGTAAAGGCTGGAAAGTCAGCGTGCCGAAATATCTGGAAGAATTCAACCTGGACTAAAGGCCCGCGCCGTTGTTATGGCCCAGGGCTTTCTGTCCGGCGACTTCCTGCTTGATGTACCACTGCTGCACAGTTTCGACTACACTGGTCGGGGTGTCGCAGACACGAAGTAAATTGAAATCGTCTACAGCGATATAATTTCTGGCCGCGACGGTGGAGTGCAGCCAATCGATAAATCCCTGCCAGAATTTGCTGTCATAAAGAATAACAGGGAAGGGTTTTATTTTATGTGTCTGGATTAAGGTCAAAACTTCGGTCAGCTCATCCATTGTGCCCAGTCCACCCGGCATGATTACAAATGCAGTAGCATATTTCACCAGCATTACTTTACGCACAAAGAAATGTTTAAATGTGATGACTTTAGTGGCATAGGCATTACAAGCCTGTTCGACGGGCAATTCGATATTCAGTCCGACGGATTTTGCACCGGCTTCAGCGGCGCCTCTGTTAGCCGCTTCCATGATACCGGGGCCGCCGCCGGTGATGATGGAAAAACCCAGTTCTCCCAGCCGACGGGAAATTTCGATGGTTTGGGTATAAAGTTCATCATTTGGTTTGATTCTGGCGGAGCCGTAAATCGTAACGGCAGGTTCGACACCGGAGAGGCCGTCAAAACCTTCCACCATTTCGCCCATGATGCGGAAAAGGCGCCACGATTCCTCTTTTGCCATATCATTGATTTCATATCCGTTACTCATTATTTCCCTCCCGGTCAAATATCTTGATATTACCATATTTCACGAGCAATTTGATATTAAAAAGACAAAAATTAAATGGGTCTGTTAAGCCCGTTTGGTTGTTGCAAATGTTACTGTAGGGTCGGGTTTCGAACCCGACCGCCCATGACCCTGGGATAGCAACTCTTTCGGTCGAAAAAGTTAATGTCCTAAAGTGTCACAATCCAGCCATATTTATCCGGTTTTTCCCCATATTGCACGGCGGTGACCTCGTCATAGAACTTTTGGGAGAGCGCCCCGATTTTGCCGTCGTTAATCTTAATCAGTTTATCCTTATGCTGGATTTCGCCGACCGGGGAAATAACGGCCGCCGTTCCGGTGCCGAAAACTTCGTTCAGGCTGCCATTTTGGGCCGCGGCGAAGACTTCGTCGATGGTGATGCGCCGTTCGTTGACCTTGATGCCGGCTTCGCGGGCGATGCGCAAGACGCTATCGCGGGTGGTGCCTTCCAGAATCGTGCCATCGAGAGGCGGGGTGACTATTTCGTTATTAATCACGAAGCAGATATTCATCGTACCTACTTCTTCGATATATTTATGTTCGGCCGCGTCCAGCCACAATACTTGGGTAAAACCTTTCTTGTGTGCTTCGTTGCCGGGTAACAGGCTGGCCGCGTAGTTGGCCGGGGTTTTCGCGCCGCCCAGGCCGCCTTTGGCCGCCCGCACGTATTCAGCTTCGGTTATCAAACGTACCGGATTCAGCCCTTCTTTGTAATAAGCGGCGACCGGCGAGAGGATAATCATGAAGCGGTAATTCTGGGAGACGCGTACGCCGATGTAACTGTCGGTGGCGAAAATAAACGGCCGGATATAAAGCGAATAGCCTTTCTGATGCGGGACCCAAGCCTGATCCAGCTTCAGCAATTCGACCATCGAGTTGAAGAATAAGTCATAGTCCATTTCGGGGATGCAGAGGCGCCGGGCTGAGCGGTTCATTCGTTCGTGGTATTTCTGCGGGCGGAAAATATTGATTTTTCCCTGTTTGGTGTAGAAAGCTTTCAAACCCTCAAAGATGACCTGACCGTAATGAATGGCGCAGATCGAAGGCGGAAAACTGATATCGCCAAACGGCACAATCTGCGGCGTCTGCCACTTGCCATCGGTATAGTCAATCATCAGCATGTGGTCGGAGAAAACCTCGCCGAAATTGAGGTTTTTCATGTCCGTTTCGGTGACGCGGCTCTTTTTTACTTTGGTGATATTTATCTTCACAGTTGTCTGCTCCATTCGAAAGTACTAAGAAAATATTATAGCACTATCGATAAGTCGCAGGTTAACGACAATTCATTGATAGTACAGGTAACACTCAATCATCGATAAATTCTAAATACTAATATCTAAATACTAAACAAGCTCCAAATCCCAAAATCCAAATTCCAAACAAGTTCCAAAATACAAATTTTAAAACTTAAGTCCTCTCTCCACCCGTGGGAGAGAGCTAGCGAGAGGGGAGGAAATAATCCTCTCACGGGCTCGTGAATTCCGCGGCGAAGAATGCGTTCACTTTGTCGACATAATCCACGGGGTATGTTTTATATCCCTCGCTGTGCAAAGCGCCGGGAATTTCCCAGAGTTCATCGGCGGGGTTTTTCGCGGCGGCGAAAAGTTGAGCTGTTTCCTGCGTGGTCGTAAGGTTGTCGTTCTGTTCGTGGATGAAGAACACCGGGCAGGTAATACCGGGAGCTGCTTTAATCGGGTCCTCCGGCACGGAACCGTAAAACAGTGTTACGGTCAGTCTTAAGCCGGGAATAAATGAATTCACCAGAAATGCAGGGATACCTCTCATTGTGGCCTGCCGGGTTACCATAGTGTCCACCGAAGCGAAACAGCCGTCCAGCACCACCGCCCCGATGTTTTCCTGACTGGCGAAAATCGCAGTGGTGGCTGCTCCGGAACAGAAGCCGATAATGCCGATGTTATCGGTCGCGGTGCCCCGGCTTTTGATGTAATCGACGGCGCCGCCGATATCATCCTCATTGGTTAGCATGGATAATCCTTTTCCACCCGATTCGCCCCGGCCCTGCATGTCAAATAAAAGCACATTATAACCGTCATCCACCAGACTTTTAGTTAAATCCAGTGTGTCGACCACATTATCGATCCGGGTTTGAAATCCGCCGTGGACGATAATAATCGTTTTATCACCGGTTCCCTTGATGTACCAGCCCCGCAACACTACAATACGGTCGTTACGAACAGGAAAAGAAACGTCATTGTAATTCAGTCCGACAGATGCAGGAGACCCATTTAGCGGCTGACGGGGGATGCGCATCACCAGAATTGCGCCCGCTACCGATAGCCCGGCGTAAAGAACCACAATAACTAATATTATTCTGAGCGCAATTTTAAGAATACGCGGCATGTTCTTCCTTGTATGATTAATTAGAGTTATGCGCAAATTCTAACATTTTGTCTGACGTTGTACAACCGGACAGGCAATAAGATAACCAAGAATCATTAATCCGGAAAATCCGAAATCCGAAACTCTAAACAAGCTCTAAATCCAAATGCTAAAATCCAAAATTTACGAAGGTATCGAAACACTAAACGATATAAAAAGAGTGATACTAAATAGGCAGGGAGACTTCTTTCGACTACGCTCCAGGACCTACGCTTTGCTTCGGCCTTCGGCTTCGCTCAGGGTGTGAAATTCATTTGTCGTTCCCGCGAAAGCGGGAATCTTGAGACCGCAGACGAAATACTTTCGATTTTAATCGAAATGTATACCGAACTAACCCTGCTTTGATTATAGCCATGAAATACAATTCATTAAGAAGCCGACAGGCGGGCAGCTTTCAGCTTGTAGAAATTATCACTCTCTCTTCATCCGTCTCCCGTTCGTACCTCCGGGACCTCCAGCTTCGGCTTGCAGCCCACTGGCTTTTAGTTTATTTAATATCGTGAGTTTGCCACGTCATCCTTCAGCTGAAGGATTCCTCGCAATGGAAGTGAACCCCAAAGAGATCCTTCGCTACGCTCAGGACGTGATAAGGTAACCATTCCACTGCTAAGGGCGCGGATCAGCGGTAGTTTTGTTGTGTGCTCTTTCCCCATTCTGTTGCACCGCTGATTCTTAATCTAGTATAATATGCCGAAAGATGTTTGTTTTTTAACGCGTTCTTAACATTTCTTTAACATTGCCGGTGTATTATTATCGATAACAGTCTGAAAATCCATTTTTAACAGGATTATCCGGGGTCATGGTTACTAAATATTCAGCAGCCAAAATATGAGAAAATCGAACGCAAAATCGCGGTTGTTCTTTCGCTTTTCATTGATTTTCTGCCTGTCCCTTTCGCTCTTTTCTTTAACCCTCCTCACCGGCTGCGGCAGAAACGCCAACAGTGTGGTGATTGCCGGTTCGACATCTGTCCAGCCTTTTGCGGAAGTCCTGGCTCAGGATTACATGGCTTCGTATCCCGGTGTTTCGATTGATGTTCAGGGGGGCGGTTCCGCGGCCGGCATCATGGCAACGCAGTCCGGTACCACCGATATCGGGATGTCTTCCCGCAATTTGCAAGGCAGTGAAACCAGCCTCTGGAGCATCGAAATTGCCCGGGACGGCATCGCTATAATCATTAATCCTAAAAATCCAATTACCGACCTGACCTTGCAGCAGATTGCGGATATTTACGACGGCAAAACTACCAACTGGGACCAAATCGGCGGTAAAAAAGGGGAAATCGATGTCTTTACCCGCGAAGACGGTTCGGGGACGCGTTCTTCGTTCGAAAGCCTGGTGATGGGTAAAAATCAGATTATGGCCCGGGCGATGGTGGAGAATTCCAACGGCGCCATCCGGCAACTGGTGGCCGACGACCCCGGCGCAGTCGGTTATATTTCCCTGGGACTGGTGGACAGTACAGTTAAAGCGTTGGATTTAGGCGGCATTGTACCGTCCCGCGAAAATGTGGTCAACGGCACTTACAACCTCTCACGGCCGTTTTTATTTCTTTCGCTCAAACCGCCGGAGGGACTGGTGAAGGATTTCATTGATTTTACAATGTCGGCGGAAGGGCAGAAGATTCTATACGACCAGGGGCTGATAATAACGGTGACCAACCCATGAAAATGAAAAACTTCGGCGAAAGGATTCCTCAGAGTTTATTTTTCATCATCGCGTTATCCGCGCTGACGGTGCTGGCGCTGATTACCGTCTTCATTTTTATCGAAGGCGTGCCGCTGATCGTTAAAGTCGGGTTTTTCAAATTCATTTTTGGGATGAAATGGGCGCCCAGTCAGGGTTTTTACGGCATTTTCCCGATGATTGTGGGGACGGTCTCGGTGACGCTCGGCGCGATAATCCTCGGCGTGCCGGTGGCGCTGTGCTGCGCTATTTTCCTGGCAGAGTTCGCCCCGCGGTGGTTGAGCGATATTGTCCGACCGGCGATTCAGCTGCTGGCCGGCATCCCCTCGGTGGTTTACGGCTTCTGGGGGCTGATATTCATCGTGCCGTTAATCCGGAATTACCTGGGTGGGCCGGGTTTGAGCATTTTAGCCGGTTCGATTATCCTGGCGATTATGATTTTACCGACCGTCATCAGTATTTCAGAAGTCTCGCTGCTGGCGCTTTCGCCGCTGTTGAAGGAAGGCGCATTTGCCCTGGGCGCCACGCACTGGCAGACCATCCGCTCGGTGCTGGTACCGGCAGCCAAATCCGGGATTTTGGCCAGCATTATCCTGGGCGTCGGCCGGGCAGTGGGGGAAACGATGGCGGTGATCATGGTGCTGGGGAACTCGGTGGCTTTGCCTAATTCCATCCTGTCGCCGGTGCGGACGCTGACAACGAACATCGGCATCGAGATGGGGTATGCCTCCGGCGAACACCAGCAGGCGCTTTTTGCCACCGGTATTGTTTTATTAGTTATCATTATGATTTTGAATTCTTTGGCGCAGTACTCGATCAGAAGGAAATAAATGGGAATCAGAGTAAATCCGAGGACAACACAGAGAATCGCCAAGGCCGTGATATGGTCAGCGGCGATATTGGTGCTGCTGCTTTTGTTTACCATCATCATTTACATTTTATCCAAAGGTATCCCGCATATTACCTGGCAATTCCTGACGGAAATTCCCAGCGATATGGGGAAATCCGGGGGTATCCTTTCCGCGATTGTCGGCACGCTGGCAGTGACAATAGTGGCAATTGTGGTGGCGACACCGCTGGGAGTAGGCACGGCTTTTTATTTGACGGAATACACGCGGGAAAGCGGCGTGACTAAAATTATCCGTTTCAGCGCGGAATCACTGGCGGGCATTCCCTCGATTGTCTACGGCCTGTTTGGCTTTATTTTCTTTGTCACCTATCTGAAATTGGGATGGTCCATCCTTTCCGGCGGACTGACTCTGGCGGTGATGATTTTACCGACGATTATCCGCACTTCCGAAGAGGCGATACGTACCGTGCCGCCGATGTACCGCGAGGTCAGTTTCTCACTGGGCGGAACAAAGTGGCAGACAATGACCAAGGTATTGATTCCGTCAGCGCTGCCCGGCATCGCCACCGGAATTATCCTGGGCATCGGGCGGTGCGTGGCGGAGACAGCCGCAATAATATTAACGGCGGGTTCGGCGCTGCAAATGCCTACCTCTTTATTCTCTCCGGCCCGGACGCTAGCCGTGCACTTCTACATCCTGGCCAGTGAGGGCATTTCGCTGGATAATGCTTATGCCACCGCAGCCATCCTGATTATCCTCATTTTACTGATTAATATCGGGGCAAATTTGCTGGTAAACCGGTTTGTGGCGAAAAGGCGCTAAAGAAGACGATGAGCGAACAAATAAAAATATCGATTCGGAATTTTAACTTTTTCTACGCCAAAAAAGAAGTCATCAGGGCTTTGAATTTGGATGTCAGGGCAAATGAGATATTATCTGTCTTCGGGCCGGCTAACAGCGGCACTACCACTTTGCTGCGCGCTCTTAACCGGATGACCGATTTAACACCCGGGGCGCGCATGGAAGGAGAAATATTACTCGATGGAAAAAATATCCATTTGCCTGAGATAAATATTTCTGAATTACGCCGCAAGGTCAGCATGGTGTTTGAAGTGCCCACTCCTCTCCCGATGTCCATCTTCGATAATGTGGCCTACGGGCCGCGGTTAAGCGGCGTTAAAAACAGGGTGCTGCTGGAGGAGACAGTAGAAGAGTCCCTGCAAATGGCGGTGCTCTGGGATGAGGTTAAAGACCGGCTGCATAATTCCGCAATGAGGCTCTCCGGCGGACAGCAGCAGCGTTTATGCCTGGCCCGAATTCTGGCTTTACACCCGGAGGTGATTTTACTGGACCGACCTTGCTCCGGCCTGGACCCGGTCTCCACCTCGAAAATTGAAGAATCGTTGCGGCATCTGAAAGAAAAATTCACTATCGTGATTGTCCCGCATAATGTACAGCAGGCAGGGCGAGTCTCGGACAGGGCCGCTTTTCTACTGATGGGCGACCTGATAGAGGTTGGGTTGACCGCCGAGGTTTTCGCTAATCCTAAAGATAAACGGACGAGCGACTATATTACGGGGAGATTCGGCTAAACATGAAAACAGGATTTGTGCTGAACGAGAACGTCCGAGCTGAACTTTACGGGGAAAAGATCAAGCTGCGGACGGAAAACACCAGCCTGTATTACGGGAAATTCCAGGCGTTGCGGAACATTACCTTAAGTATAAAGGAACGTTCGATAATGGCGATCATCGGGCCGTCCGGCTGCGGTAAATCGTCGTTCCTCAGGATTTTCGACCGGATGAATGATTTGATTCCGGGTGCACGGGTGGAAGGTAAGGTAGAAATCGACGGCAACCCGATTTACGGACCATCTGTCGATGTTGTCGCGCTGAGAAAAAAGATAGGGATGGTCTTTCAAAAGCCGAATCCTTTCCCGATGTCCATTTACGACAATATTGCTTTCGGTCCCAGGCAGCACGGAATATTTAGTAAACATGAGCTCGAACGCATTATTGAAACCAGTCTGCAGCAGTCGGCGCTGTGGGAAGAGGTGAAAGATAAACTCGGGCAGCCGGCGATGGGACTATCCGGCGGGCAGCAGCAAAGAATGTGTATTGCCAGGGTGCTGGCCGTCGAGCCGGAAGTAATTTTGATGGATGAACCATGCAGCGCGCTGGACCCGGCCGCCACGCTCCGGGTGGAGGACTTAATGCGGACACTGGCGGAACAGTATACAATTGTTATCGTTACACATAATATGCAGCAGGCGGCGAGGGTGTCCGATATGGCGGCATTTTTCATGATGGCGAGCGACCGGGCAGGGGAACTGGTGGAATCAGGCGCCACCACTCAGATATTCACCAATCCAAAAGACAAACGCACGGAAGACTACATAACCGGATGTTTCGGATAATAAAAAACGGAGGGCTATAGCAATGGAAATCAGGTCGGCTTTTCATAAAAAATTGAGAGAGATCCAGGA
>Ga0182021_10003649_pt1 | contig 18121 bp, 19 predicted proteins | sample 612E3MmetaG_FD_120493 | JGI IMG/M metagenome (GOLD analysis project Ga0182021, IMG submission 120493) | Permafrost microbial communities from Stordalen Mire, Sweden - 612E3M metaG (Illumina Assembly) | ecosystem: Environmental > Terrestrial > Soil > Wetlands > Permafrost | place: Sweden... | reverse complement strand
GGCGGCTGCGCAACGATGCGCGGGTGACCGTGCTGGAACGCACCAACGCTCGCTCCCTGAGCTGTGAACGTCTCCCCTTTGCCCCCTCGTTCGTCACCGCCGACCTGTCGTTCATCTCCCTGACGGTGGCTCTGGGGGCCGTGCTAGAATGCGCCCGGGCCGGGTACCGGGGCCTTGTGCTCGTCAAGTCGCAGTTCGAGGTAGGGCGAGAGCACGTCGGCAAGGGCGGCGTGGTACGCGACCATGAGGTCCATCGCGACGTGCTGCTGCGGGTCGGCTTGTGGCTGGAAGCGCGCGGCGCCGCCGTGCTGGGCATGTGTGACTCAGGTCATCCGGGTCCAAAGGGGAACGTGGAGTATTTCGTCTATTTCTGCGACGCCGCCTCGGTCCTGGCGGCCTCGCGTGTCTCTCCCGATCTGGCGGCCTCGGCCGCGCTGGAGGGTGTCCGTGGCTGAGCCTCTCCGCCGCCTTGCCGTGCTCACCCACTTCGTTACTGGCACTACCCAGAACGCGCTGGCAGAGCTGGCGGCGCTGCGCCAAGAGTTCCAGCTCGATCTCATGCTGCCTCAAGACGAGGCCGTCAAGCATCCGCAGGTCGAAGAGCTGGGGTACACGGTGGTCACCGAATCAGAGCTGCGGACGGCCGATGCTTGTTTGGTCTTCGGCGGCGACGGCACCATTCTGCGCGCCCTGGGTCGTATGCTCAGCAGCGGCGTGCCCACCCTGGGCGTCAACTTCGGCAACGTCGGCTTCCTCGCCAGCCTCCCACACGAGGGCTGGCGAGACGGCTTGGCCGAGATGGTGGAAGGTCGTTACTCGGTCGCCGAGTTGCTCACGGTAGAGTCGCGGCTCGGCGACCGGCATCACACGGCAGTCAACGACATCGTCCTCTCGCGCACGCAGCCGCGTGGGGTGCTGCACCTGCAGTACAGCATTTCGGGCACGCCGCTCGGCACTATGCGCTGCGACGGCATGATCATCGCCACGCCCACCGGGTCCACGGCCTACAACCTCTCCTGCGGTGGGCCGCTGGCTGTCTGGGACGCCAACGTGCTACTGCTCAACTTCGTGGCGCCGCACTCGCTCGGCTTTCGTCCCATCGTGCTGCGGCCGGATCACGAGATCGTGGTCACCAGCATGTCGGATTGCGGCGAGGTAGAGGTGGTCATCGACGGCGCCGTGGTCGGCGCGCTGGGCTGCGACGACGTCCTGCGCGTCAGCGCTTCGCCGCTGCGGGCGCGGCTGTTGGTCGGGGAAAGTGTGTCGTTCTATCGCAATGTAGAGCAGAAGCTCTTTGGGTTCGGCGTGGATGCGCACGGCGCCGACGCGCACGGCCCGGATGCTGACTGAGCTCTCCATCGACGACCTCGTCCTGATCGCCAGGGCGCGTCTGCGGTTCGCTCCCGGTCTCAATGTCATCACCGGAGAGACCGGTGCCGGCAAGTCGCTCCTGGCCCAGGCCGTCGGCTTGCTGATGGGACAGAAGGCCTCCGACGACCTGGTGCGCTCCGGAGCGGCACGCGCCGTGGTGCAGGCGGTCTTCGAGGACGAAGAAGAAGGCTTTGCGGTGGCACGCGAGCTGCCGTCGGGCGGCCGCTCGCGCGCCTTCATCAACGGTCTGGCGTCCTCGGCGGCCGCCGTCGAAGAGGCCCTGCGCGAGCGGGTCGCTTTCTACGGGCAGCTGGAACATGCGCGCCTGCTGCACCTGGACCGCCAGCTGGACCTGCTCGATGCGGCCGCCGCCGATGTCATCGCGCCGCTGGCGGCCGCCCACGAGCTGGCATACCAGCAGGCCCGCGAGCTGGAGCGACGGCTCAACGAGCGCGAACAGCTGGAGCGCGACCGCGATCGCGAGCTCGATCTCCTGCGCTTTCAGGTCGACGAGATCGAGAAGGCGCAGGTGCAGTCCGGGGAAGACGAGCGGCTGGCCGTCGAGCGCGAACGCCTGCGGCACGCCGAGAAGCTTCTGGAGCGTGCCGGCTCGGCCATCACGCTGCTGGCCGGCGAGACGGAGGCCAGCGCGCTGGACGGGCTGCGCGGAGGCCGCCGCCTGCTGGCCGACGCGGCCACCCTGGATCCATCGCTGGCCGCACTGGCGGAGCGGCTCGACGCCATCTCCGCCGAGACTGAGGACATAGAACTGGCGCTGCGCGCCTACGTCGACGAGCTCGACGCGGATCCCGGCCACCGCGACGCCGTCGAGTTGCGTCATGATCAGCTGCAGGCGCTCAAGCGCAAGTACGGTGCCTCCGCCGACAAGGTCCTGGAACACCTGTATGCGTCGCGTGAGCGCCTCTCTGCCCTGGAGCGCTCGCAGGCCGACGAGGGCGAGCTGCGCCGTCAGCTGGGCGAAGCCGTAGCGGCCGCGCTGGCTGCGGCGACGCGCCTCACCGCCGCCCGGTCTGCGGCCGCGCCCGGCTTCGCCCAGTCCATGCAGCACGAGCTGCGGGCGTTGAGCATGCCGTATGCCCGCTTCGAGGTTTCGTTGGTGTCGCGCGGAGACGGCTGGGCGGCTCTGGGGCCGCGCGGGGCCGACGAGGCCGAATTCCTTTTCTCGGCCAACCCGGGCATGCCGCTGCGTCCACTGCGGGATACGGCCTCCGGCGGCGAGCTCTCGCGCGCCATGCTGGCGCTCAAGACCGTAGCCACCCTCACCTCAGACGTCGGCACGCTGATCTTCGACGAGGTAGATACAGGTATCGGCGGCGTCACCGCTACCGGCCTCGGGGAGCGGCTGGCCAACCTGGCCGACACCACGCAGATCCTCTGCATCACACACCTGCCGCAGGTAGTGGCCTTCGCCGATCGCCACTTTGCGATCACCAAGCTCAGCGACGCCGCTGCCGGCACTACGGAGACGGTCGTCCACGAGGTGGAGGGAGAAGAGCGCCTCGCCGAGCTGTGCCGTATGCTCGGTGCCGCGCCCGAGGACGTGGCGGCGCGTCGCCACGCCGAGGGCCTGCTGGCGCGGGCCCGCCAGCGCGCCCGCTAGACGCCCGGCCTCTCGCGCCCCGTAGTTCGCCTCGGCCGCTCAACTCCCCTTGCGGTTCACAGTCCCGGGCTCTCACTCCTCCTCTGACACGAGGTCGTTGACGCCTGTTCGCGGATCCGGAGGACGGTAGCGGGGGCGCTGACCGGTCACTCCGCGTTCTTGCACGTCTTTCGCTGCCGCGAGAATGCGTACAGAAGGACAGAGCGTCCCGACACTAGCCTCGGGCTTGCGTCTGACTCTGCGGGCGGCGGTCCGTTTGGCTCGTGTCGGGCACCCTCGTCTCGCTGATCTCGTGCCGTGTCCCTTGAGATGAGCGGCCGGCCGCGTAGCGCCGTTTGCGCCTCGCGAGGCCTGATCCATACGGCCCCGAGGCATGGTGGAGGGGGGCCGCCGATGGTATACTCACCTCCCGAAGTGACTGAGGGGTCCACGCCACACCAGCCAGCTCCGGCCCGCCCATTGGCGGGATGGCCCGGAGCCCCGCTAAACCCGCCTTTCCTTCCGCCCAGTGCCGTCGTGTCCGTCCTCCCGCACCCTCAGGAGTAGCGCCGTGCCCAAGCACATCTTCGTCACCGGTGGTGTCGTATCGGGCCTCGGCAAGGGCATCACGGCTGCCTCGCTAGGGCGTCTGCTCAAGCAGCGCGGCCTGAAGGTCGCCAACCAGAAGTTCGATCCCTACATCAACGTAGATCCGGGCACCATGAGTCCTTTCCAGCACGGAGAGGTGTACGTCACCGAGGACGGCGCCGAGACGGACCTGGACCTGGGCCACTACGAGCGTTTCGTCGACGAATTCGTGCAGCGGGAAAGCAACGTGACCACGGGCGGCATCTACAGCTCGGTCATCGCCAAGGAGCGGCGCGGCGACTATTTGGGTGGCACCGTCCAGGTCATTCCGCACATCACCAACGAGATCAAGAGCCGCGTGCACCGTCTGGCGCAGCAGCTGCGGGTAGACGTGCTCATCACCGAGGTGGGCGGCACCGTCGGCGACATAGAGAGCCTGCCGTTCCTGGAGGCCATCCGCCAGTTCCGCAAAGACATAGGGCGCGACAACGTGCTCTACATCCACGTCACGCTGGTGCCGGTCATCGGCGTCGTGGGCGAGCAGAAGACCAAGCCCACCCAGCATTCGGTCGCCGAGCTGCGCGAGATCGGCATACAGCCGGACATCATCGTCGTGCGCTCCGAGACGCCGGTCTCACGCGGCCTGCGCGACAAGATCGCCCTGTTCTGCGATATAGAGCCAGACGCCGTCATCTCGGCCGTGGACACCGACGACATCTACAAGATCCCCTTGGCCATGCACGAAGAAGGGCTGGACGACCTCGTGGTGCGCATGCTCAAGATGGAGACGCCGGCACCGGACCTGGAAGAGTGGCGTGCCCTGGTGGAGCACATCGTTGCGGCCACGGAGCCGGTCACCATCGCACTCGTGGGGAAGTACGTCCAGCTTCACGAGGCGTACCTCTCGGTGTGGGAGGCGCTCAAGCACTCTGCCATCCACCACGGGCGCAAGCTGGAGATCCTCTGGGTCGACTCAGAGGAGCTCACCAAGGACACGGTGGCAGAGCGGCTGGGGCGTGCCGACGGCGTCATTGTCCCCGGCGGATTCGGCATGCGCGGCATCGAGGGCAAGATAGACGCCGTCCAGTATTGCCGCGAGAACAAGGTGCCGTATCTCGGCGTCTGCCTCGGCATGCAGTGCGCCGTCATCGAGTTCGCGCGCAACGTCTGCGGCATGGAGGGCGCTAACTCCTGGGAGTTCAACGAGGACACGCCGTACGCTGTCATCGACCTGCTGCCGGAGCAGAAGAACGTGCGCGACATGGGCGGCACCATGCGTCTGGGCGCCGAGCCCGTCTGCCTGGTCCCGGACAGCCGCGCGCACATGGCCTACGCCCAAGACGTGGTGTTCGAGCGTCACCGTCACCGCTTCGAGGTCAACAACGAGCTGCGGCCGCAGCTAGAGGCGGCTGGCATGGTCATCGGCGGCACCTCGCCGAACGGCCGCCTGGTCGAGACCATCGAGCTGCCGGATCACCCGTTCTTCGTCGCCTCCCAGTTCCACCCGGAGTTCAAGTCGCGGCCCAACAGGCCGGCGCCGCTGTTCCGCGAGTTCGTGGGCGCCGCCGCGCGTCTGCGCTCGGAGCGCGACGGCGCCCGCGGCTGACGCTTTCGTCAGGAGGTCTGCATGAGCCGCACCGACGAGCAGCTGCTGGACCTCTTCCTGCAACTGGTCCGCACGCCTTCGCCGTCCGGCAGCGAGCGGGCCGTGGCCGACCTTGTGCTGCAGCACCTGCGGGCCGCCGGTCTGGAACCCTTTGAAGACGACTCCGCCGGTCAGACCGGCGCTGGCAGCGGTTGCATCCATGTCGTCGTGTCCGGAGGCGGACACGGGACGCCGATCCTGCTCTGCGCCCATATGGACACGGTGACCGTTGCCGGCCCCATCATGCCGATGGTGGCGGACGGCGTGGTGCGCAGCGATGGCAGTACCATCCTGGGCGCCGACGACAAGACCGCCGTGGCCGTGCTGCTGGCGCTGCTCGCCGACCTGGCAGCGCAGCCGCCGGCCGGTCGGGTGGAGGCGCTGTTCACTACCTGTGAGGAGACCGGCCTGCACGGCGCCAAGGCTTTCGACATGGTGCGTACGCAGGCAGCCGCCGGCTTCGTGCTGGACTCCAGCGGCCCGGTCGGTCAGGTCATCGTCTCGGCGCCGTCTCAACGCGGCATCACGGCCGAGTTCCATGGGGTGGCGGCGCATGCCGGCATCGAACCGGAGCGCGGCCGCAGTGCCATAGCCGCGGCCGCGCGCGCTATCGCCGGCATGCAGCTGGGCCGCATCGACGAGATGACCACGGCCAACGTCGGTATCATCCGCGGCGGGGCCGCAGGCAACATCGTGCCCGAGTACTGTGTGATCGAAGGCGAGGCGCGTAGCCGCGACGCGGCGCGCCTCGCCGCTCAGGTACAGCGCATGCTGGACGCCATTGCCCTGGGGGCCACCGAGGCCGGCGTCGACGTCACCACGAGCGTCCAGCAGGAGTACGAGTCGTTCGTGATCGCAGAAGATGCGCTGCCGGCGCGCATCGCCGCCGAGGCGCTGCGCGACATGGGCATCGAGCCACGCTTCGTAGGCACCGGCGGCGGCTCGGACGTGAACGTCTTCAACGCTCGCGGTCTGCCCAGCGTCAACCTGAGCGCTGGCTACGAGAAAGTGCACACCCCGGCCGAATACATGCCGCTGTACGGCCTACGACAGGCGTACGACTTCGCCGGGGCCCTGGTCGCGGTCGCCGGTCGCACGCCGGCGGACTCCTGACGCCTTCCCGGTAGGGTCGTGCGTCGGCGTCCCTCTCGGCAGTCCCGACTCCGCCGGGACGACGGAGGGAAGCAGTCGTCGGAACGCTTTCGGGCAGGCACCGCGGCGGGCGCGCCGAAGAGGTCGTCATGCACGCTCAGCTGTCTCAATGTGACACCGCGGTTGCCGAGTTCCTCGACTACCTGCGCTTCGAGCGTGGCCTGAGCCCTAACACGCTCTCTGCCTATGGGCACGACCTGGATGCGCTCGCCGCTTTTCTCGCCGCCCGAGGCTGCTTGCCGTCGAGCGCCTCGACCGCCGACGTGGACGCCTACTTCGACGGCGTGGGCGGCGATGGCCGGCCTACGAGCGTGGCGCGTCGCATGGCGGCCGTTCGCAGCCTGTACCGCTTCCTGGTCCGCGAGGAGCGGCTGGCGGCAGACCCGTCGGCTCACGTGCGCTCTCCGCGGCGTGGCCGCCCGCTACCCAAGGTGCTTAGCGTGGCGGAGGTCGAGGCGATCCTGGGCCAGGTCCGTGCGACCGGCGCCGCCGGGCAGCGTGATCTGGCCATGATCGAGCTCCTGTACGGGTGTGGTCTGCGGGCCTCGGAGCTCGTCGGCCTGCGCGAGTCCGACATCGACCCGGAGGGCGGCCTGGTGCGCTGCCTGGGCAAAGGCAGCAAGGAGCGCGTAGTGCCGCTGGGTAGTCACGCGGTGGCTGCATTGGAGAAGTACGTCAACGACGGGCGCCGGACCCTGCTGCGCGGCCGGCGCTTCGAGGAGCTCTTCGTCAATGCCCGCGGCCGGCCGCTCACGCGGCAGGGCTTGCACTACATCTTGCAGAGCTACGTGCGATCCGCCGGCATCCGACGGCCGGTCAGTGCCCACGTGTTCCGCCACAGCTTTGCCACGCATCTGGTGCGCGCCGGAGCCGACCTGCGCAGCGTGCAGGAGATGCTCGGGCACGCCGACGTGAGCACGACCCAGGTCTATACTCACGTGACCGTCGAGCACTTGCGCGAGGTCTTTCTCATGAGCCATCCGCGCGCCCGCCGGCCGGCGGGCGCGCGGATGGCTCAGACGGACGAGCGTGCCAGCGTGGCTGAAGCCGGTTCGACCGAAGCCGGGTGGGCCGTGCAGCCGCAGCGTGCAGGCGGAGCCGGCGGATCGAAAGGTGGGGAAGAGTGACGCGGGTCTTCGTGTGCGTGCTGGACGGCGCGGGCGCCGGCGAACTGCCGGATGCCGCCGCGTACGGAGACGTAGGGTCAAGCACGCTGCGCCACGTCGTCGAGGCCAGCGGCGTCGCTCTGCCCAACCTGGCGGCACTGGGCCTCGGAGAGGTGATCGGCCTGCCGCTTGGGGCGCCGGATGCCGAGGCGACGTACGGCCGCCTGCTGGAGCGCGGCGCCGGCAAAGACACCACCACGGGTCACTGGGAGATGATGGGCGTCGTCCTGGAGCGGCCGTTTCCCACCTACCCGCACGGCTTTCCGCCGGAGGTCATCGGGGCGTTCGAGGCGGCCATCGGTCGAGGGGTCCTCTGCAACGAACCGGCTTCGGGGACCGAGGTCATCGAGCGGCTGGGCGACGAGCACGTGCGCAGCGGACGCCCCATCGTGTACACGTCGGCCGACTCCGTCTTCCAGATAGCTTGCCACGAAGGCATCGTGCCGGTGCCGCAGCTCTACGAATGGTGCAGGATCGCCCGCGGCATCCTGCAGGGTCCACACGCCGTCGGACGGGTGATAGCCAGGCCGTTCGAGGGCACCACGGGCCACTACGAACGCACGCCGCGGCGGCGCGACTTCTCCTTGCCGCCGACGGGACAGACGTACCTCGATGTGCTGCACGAGCGCGACGTCCCAGTGGTGGGGGTGGGGAAGATCGGCGAGATCTTCGTGCAGCGCGGCGTAGATGTGGACGACCACACCACCGACAACACGGCCGGCATCGCGGCCTGCGCTCGCCACCTGCGCGAGATGGACACCGGCCTGCTGTTCGCCAATCTGGTGGACTTTGACATGGTCTGGGGTCACCGCAACGACGTGGCAGGCTTCGCCGGCGGCCTGGAGGCGGTGGACGCCGCCCTGCCCAACTGGATCGCGGCCTTGCGCCCCGGCGACGCCATGATCCTCTGCGCCGACCACGGCGTGGACCCCACCACGCCGAGCACCGACCATTCGCGCGAGTACTCGCCACTGATGGCGCTGGGGCTGCGGCCCGGCCGCTACGATGGCTATATGGAAGACATCGGAGCGACCGCCTTCGCCCTGCTGACCGGCGAAAGGCCGCCGCTGGGCGGAGCGGTCATCGGCGGCGCGTGATCGCACGGGCAGACGTCTCGTCATCAGTTCGCGGCAGCGGCGGCCGTCTCGCCGGCGTTGCCCGGCTGGCAGTGGTGTCGGGCTCTGGTCTGGCTGCCGTGCCCGCCGGCCACGAGGTCGTCGACGAACTGACCTACCGGGAGTTGGGATGGCCGGCCACGGATGTCGCCGGCCACCCCAATCGCCTGCTCGTGGCGCGCTCGCTGCAGGGCGAGCGCGTTCTTTTGGCCTGCGGACGTCCGCATCCGTACGAGGGCTGGGGCGCCGATGAGCTGGGGCGCCCCCTCGCCGACCTTGCCTCCTGGGGCGTCCGCGCCGTCGTGCTGACGTGCGCCGCGGGAGGGCTCACGCCGCCGGCGGCGCCCGGCTGCCTGATCGTGGTCGACGGGGTGGTCGACCTGCAGTCGCCGGTCGTCGGCGATGGGCCGCCGGTGCTGGCGGCGACGGCGCCGGGCGTGGCCGAGCGCGCCGTCGCCGCCCTGCGCCCGCATCTTCCGGCCGTGCGCGGCCGCTACGCGGCGGTCTGGGGGCCGCAGTACGAGACGCCGGCCGAGGCAGCCTGGCTCGCCGGTCTGGCGGACGCTGTAGGCATGTCGGGGGCGCCCGAGGTACGGGCGGCGCGTCGTCTCGGGTTGCCCGCGGTTATGGTCGCCGCGATCGTGAACCGCTCCAGCGGCGCGCTGGACCATGAAGAGGTCCTGCGCGCCGGCGCCAGCCTGCAGGTCGGCCTTCAGGCGGCTCTGGCGGCTCTGCTGACCGTGGTCGCCGGCGAGGAGCCCGGCGTCGCTGGGGCGGGCTCGTCGCGCTAATGGACGTCGTTAACGACATCATCGCCTGGAAGCGCGACGGCAAGGAGTTGGACGCCGAGCGCATGGACGCCTTTGTGGGCGGCGTCGTGGGGGGTTCCATAGCGCCCTATCAGGCGAGCGCCCTCCTCATGGCGATCGTGCTGAGGGGTCTCTCGGAACAGGAGACGATATCGCTGGCGCGCGCAATGGTGAGCTCTGGCAAGACGCTGGACCTGAGCCTCATCCGCCACCCGATACTGGACAAGCATTCCAGCGGCGGCGTGGGCGACAAGGTCACTCTGGTGCTGGCGCCACTGGTGGCCTCGTGCGGCGGCGTTTTCGGGAAGATGTCGGGCCGCGGGCTCGGCCACACCGGAGGCACCCTGGACAAGCTCGAGTCGATCGCCGGCTTCCGAGTGCAGCTCTCGCAAGGCGATTTCATCCGCCAGTTGGAGCGCATCGGCGTGGCGGTCGTCAGCCAGAGCGAGCGCATCGTGCCGGCCGACAAGATCCTCTACGCGTTGCGCGACGTCACGGCCACGGTCGACGAGCGTGGCCTCATTGCCGCCAGCATAATGGCTAAGAAGGTCGCCAGCGGCACCTCCGCCGTGGCGCTGGACATCAAAGTCGGCAGCGGCGCCTTCATGCGCACTATCGACGAGGCTCGCGAACTGGGCCGGTTGTGCATGGCCATCGGTGCCTCCTACGGCCGTGCGGTGAAGTGCATCTTCACGGCGATGGACAGCCCTCTGGGGCGCGCCGTCGGCAACCGTCTGGAGGTCGAGGAAGCCTGGAGCGTGTTGAACGGTAGTGGCCCGGAGGACGTGCGGGTGGTGGCCCTGGAGCTGGCCGGTGTGCTGCTATCGCTCTCCGACCTCGGTCTGACCGAGGAAGAGGGACGGGCGCGGGCAGCGGCGGCCTTGGACGACGGCACGGCCGCCGCCCTGTTCGAGCGCTGGTGTCTGCTGCAAGGCGGGCGCTGGCGGCCGGGCGAGTTCCACCGTCTCGCCACGGCCGAAGTGACGGCGACGCGGGACGGCGTGGTGACGGCGATCGACGCCTTTGTCGTGGGGCGGGCGGCACAGCTCTCGGGAGCCGGCCGCCAGCGCGCGGACGACGCGGTCGACCCTGCGGCCGGTGTGGTCCTCTCCTGCGCCGTCGGTGAGGCCGTGCGCCATGGCCAGGTGCTGGCCACGGTATTCGCCCGCGACCTGGCCCGCCGGCAATCGGGTCAGACGGTGCTGAGCGGGGCGTTTTCCATCGGCGACGAAGCGCCCGCTCGCCGGCCCATCGTGCTGGGGCGCCTCTGACCCCAAGGCGAAGGAGGGCTTGGTCTAGTCTGAGTCCGTCGTCAGCTCTTCCCGCAGACCAGCGCACTCGGCAGGGCTGGCCAGGACGCCCCGACCGTGAGACAAGGATGCCGGAGGCGTCGCCGGCGTGACGGCGGCCTGCTCGCGGATGGTGCGCCGCGCTCGCCACGTCCGGAACAGCCGGGCGCCGAGGATCTGGCCGCTCACCGCCGCGACGAAGAGCCAGGGAATGAACCAGTACGAGTACCCGGCACTGGTGCGCAGCAGAAAGATGGCCGGGATGGGCACGTGGATGGCGAGGAACCAACGCCAGCCCAGGCGCTGTACCGTGGAGCGGGAGGCGCCGAACGGCAGGTTGGCGCCGAACGCGGCGAGGACGAGTTCGTATGCTGTGTGGCTCGGCATGGGGCTGGGGTGTTACCGGTGAAGTGTATGCTGAATCCGGGCCGCAGGCTCGCCCCGGCGTTATCACAGGGCGGGTGCCGGCCGTCATCGGACCAATGGCGTGGCCGGCCGGGAGGTCATCATGGTGAGCGCCAAGAGAGCATCTGCCGATGGGTGGACCACCGGCGACATCCGTCGCGACCGCTGCCGCGGCTGCCTGTTGGGCACGGCCGTCGGCGACGCTCTCGGAGCACCAGGGGAGTTCCTGTCCGCCGACGCCATCCACAGCCGCTTTGGGCCGGCTGGCATCAATCGCCTGTATCCGTGGGACGGCTTCGCGGCCGGCAGCTTCACAGACGACACGCAGATGTCGCTGGCCACTGCGGACGGACTGTCGCGGGCCGAACAGACCGCCCAGGCCGGCGGTCCGTACGACCCGGTCGCCAGCGTAAGGGACTGCTATATTGCCTGGCACAACTCGCAGGCAGATCCCCATCAGCGCCGTCACCCCGGTCACACATGCATGACAGCGCTGCGGGCCGCCAAAGCCGGCCATGTAGGTCCGGCGGCCAACTGGAGCAAGGGCTGCGGCGGCGTGATGCGGACGGCTCCGGTGGGCCTGGCGCCGCCGCGCCGGCCGCCGTTCTCCCTGGCCGCCGAGCTGGCGGCCCTGACGCATGGGCATCCCTCTGGCTTCCTGTCGGCCGGCTTTGTGGCCGATCTGGTGTGGCGCCTGGTCGACGGAGCGACGCTGGCGGACGCTGCGCAGGCCAGCGTCGCCGAGTTGCGCCGGCACGACGCCGCCGAAGAGACGCTCGGTGCCGTCCTGCAGGCCGAAACGCTGGCCGCCCAGGCTGGTCTGGAGGGACCGCCTGGCGTTCGTCGTCTCGGCCAGGGCTGGGTAGGGGAGGAGGCTCTGGCCGTGTCGCTCTTTTGCGCCCTGCGGCACCCCGACGATTGGCACGCGGCGGTGGTGCTGGCGGTCAATCACGACGGCGACACCGACAGCACCGGCGCCATCACCGGCGCCATCCTGGGTGCGTCTCTGGGCGTGGGTGCGATCCCCGCCGAGTGGGTCAGCGCCGTGGAAGACGCCGCCCGCATCGCCCAACTGGCCGACGAGCTGTGGCGGCTGGGCGCTGCGGCAGAGGCGCCGGCGTGAGGGTGGTGGGGGGCGAGTGGCGCGGCCGGCGCCTCACAGCGCCCGCCGGCCGCGCCACTCGCCCCACCTCAGACAAGGTGCGTGAGGCCATCTTCGACATGGTCGCCAGCATGCTGGACCGCAACTTCGAGGGCATCGAAGTCGTCGACCTCTACGCGGGCAGCGGCGCCCTCGGCATCGAGGCGCTGTCGCGAGGGGCGGCGCGCTGCACATTTGTAGAGCATGATCGCGTCGCCGTGGCGGCGTTGCGTGCCAATCTGGAGGCCCTTCAAGTCCATCGCGAGCGGGCTCGCGTGCTCGCGTGTTCCGTCGCCGCTGCGCTGCTGGCTGACGCCCGCGAGCGTTGGCGCTATACTCTGCTGCTTGCGGACCCGCCCTACGCTGCCTGGCCTGCGGCCCGGGCAGATCTGGCGGCGGTGGTGGAGCAGGTTGTGGCGCCCGGCGGGCTTACCGTCGTAGAGACGGCGCGCGGCCAGAGCGTCCAGCTGCCGTTGCGGGTGCTGCGGGTGAAACAGTACGGCGACACGCAGGTCACGGTGCTTGTCCGCGACGACAGCGGCACAACGAACGAAGAGGTTCCATGCCCAGCAAAGTGACGGCTATCTGCCCGGGCACCTTCGACCCGGTCACGGTTGGCCACCTTGACATCATCCGCAGGGGGGCCTGCAAGTTCCAGTCCGTGATCGTGGGACTCATCGAAGAGCCTCTGCGCAAGCAGACGCTCTTCACCGTGGAAGAGCGCCTCGAGTTCTTGCGCGACGCCTTGTCCGATCAGCCCAACGTCGTCGTCGACCACTTCAACATGCTGGTTGTCGACTTCGCTCGCAAGTGGAACGCCACCGTCATTCTTAAGGGTCTGCGAGCCATCTCGGACTTCGACTACGAGTTCTCCATGGCGCAGCTAAACAGGAAGATGGCGCCGGAAATAGAAACCGTGTTCATGATGGCGTCGCCCGAGCATTCGTTCCTCAGCTCGAGCGGCGTAAAGGAGATCGTCGCCTTCGGGGGCCCCGTCCTGGACCTCGTCCCGCCGGCGGTCGCCAGAAAGCTCGCCGAGCGCTTCCCCGTCCGGGCAGAGCGCAACTAGGAGGGCCGCAGATGGACGTTCTCGTGCTCATCGACAAGCTGGACGACGTGATCCACAACGCGCGCACTGTGCCGCTCACCGACAGTGTCATGATCGACCGCGAGGAGATCTACGACCTGCTGGACCAGATGCGCTCCACCGTCCCGGAAGAGATCAAACAGGCGCGCTGGATCGTCAAGGAACGCCAGGAGATGCTGGCCGAGGCCAAACAGGAGGCCGACCGCATCATCGCCGAGGCCACCGAGAAAGCCGCCCGGCTGGCGTCCCAGGAAGAGGTCGTGCGGCTCGCCGAGAAGCAGGCCAAGGAGATCGTCGAAGACGCCCGCGAGCGCGAACGCGAAACGCGGCTTGGGGCAGAGGACTACGCCGACGAGGTGCTGGCTAACCTCGAAGTCAACCTGGAGAAGTTCCTGGCAGCGGTGCGCCGCGGCCGCGAGCGGCTTCAGGGCCGCGGCCGCGACGACGTGCAACCCTGATCCGGCCGTCGACTCCGCACTTCGTCTCCCACCGGCGAACTGGCCATGAGAAGCTTCGACCTGCGCTCGCTGCGCTTCGACGACAAAGACGAGGCCTGGCGACGACTGCCCGTTGACGTGGACCCGTTCGTCCTCGGCGGCACCAAATACGCCGTGCGGGACGGCGGCGTCGAGCTTGACCTCGGAGCGGCTCGCGTGGGCGATCGCATCACGCTCACGGGTTCGTTCGAGACGGCGCTGCAGGGCCCCTGCGAGCGCTGCCTGGACCCGGCAGAGGTGCCCTTCCGGCTGAGCGCTACGGAGGTCGCCCGGCAGGGAGAGTCGGAAGGGTATGACGACGACGAGAAGTACGTCCGCCGCCACTATCTGGAGGCGGACCGTTGGATCCGCGATCTGATCGCGGCGGAGATGCCCTCTCAGATCCTGTGCAGGGAAGAGTGCGAGGGGTTATGCCCCATCTGCGGAGCCAACCTCAACCAAGAGCCGGACCACAGGCACTGACAGCGGCGAGCATCTCAATTTGTGCTTCGCCGCCCATTCCAAGTACAGTAGTGCGTCCCTGAAACGAGCGGCCGAAGGCGACGGCGTTGCGCGGAACGCGCGGCGCAGCCGCACAGCGGGCCGTGTGAAGGAGCAAGTGAATGCCTGTCCCAAAGAGAAAGACGTCGCAGCGCAAACGCGATGCGCGGCGTGCGCAGCACAAGCTGCACCTCGAGACGGTCAGCTTCTGCCCGCAGTGCAAAAGCCCCAAGCTGCCGCACCGTGCCTGCCCCAAGTGCGGCACGTACAAGGGCCGCGAGGTTATCCCGCTCGAGGCCGAGGCCAAGAAGAAATAGCGTAGAGGCGAACCTCGCCTCTGGGGGGATCGAGTGAACTCCCTCTACATCGCATCCACCGAAGGAGGGGGTGGCAAGACCACCCTGGCCGTCGGTCTGTGCCTCGCTCTCCGCTCCCGCGGTGTGGATGCGGGCTATTTCAAGCCGGTCGGGGTCGCCGAACAAGGGCAGTACGACGACGACGCCGTCTTCGCTGCCGACATCCTGCGTCTCACTGAGGATCCCGGCGACCTGTGCCCGGTCGTGCTGCACGACAACGCGCTGCGCGCCGCCGGCAGCGCACTGCAGGACGACGCCATGGATCGGGTCGTCGACGCGTTCCAGCGCAGCGTCGTCGTGCACGATGTGCTGATCTGTGAAGGACTCGGAGAGATTTGGCAGGGCCGCTTCCTGCGTCTCAGCGGCGCAGACGTGGTGGCGCGCCTTGACCTGCGCGCCTTGCTGGTGGCCAAGTTCGCCGGCACGCGCCAGCTCGACGACGTCTGTTACACCCACGATGTGCTGCGCAAGCGGCTGCTGGGTGTGGTGTTCAGCATGGTGCCGGAGACCCGTATCGAGGTCGTCGAGCACCACTACACGCCGTTCCTGGCCGAGAATGGCATCATCTCCTACGGCATCCTGCCCTCCGACTCTCAGCTCCTGGCGGTGCCGGTCGCCGACATCGCCGCCGCCTTGGATGGCCGCTTCATCGTCGGAGAAGAGTGGTCGGACGCGCTGGCCGAGAGTTACCTCATCGGAGCCATGAGCGCGGAGCACGCACTGAGCTACTTCGAACGCGCCCCAAACAAGGTTGTGGTCGTCGGCGGCGACAGGGAAGATCTCATCCTGGCTGCCCTGCGGACTCCCACGGCGGCCCTGGTGCTCACCGGCAGCTACGTCCCCACGCCGGCCGTCCTGGAGCGCGCCACCGACGCACATGTAGCGGTCATCTCGGTGGACGGCGACACGGTAGCGGCCGCCGACGGGCTGCGCCGCCTGTTCGGCCGCCTGCGGGTGCACGAGCACAGCAAGATCGACCGCATCGGGCATCTCGTCGAAGAGCACATCGCGGTGGACGCGTTGCTCGCAGCGCTGCAGTGAGCGCACGGCCGGCCACGGAGGGCCAGGCGGCGCGCGCGGTGATCATCGCGGTCGACGCGCAGGGCGGCGACAACGCTCCCGAGGCAATCGTCGAGGGAGCTCTGCGCGCCGCCTCGGAGCACATTCATGTTCTTTTCGTCGGACGCGCCGCGCGTCTGCGCGAGCTGGTCGGCGGTGCGCCGTACGCCGAGATCGTGGACACACCGGACGTGATCGGCTCCGGCGACGAGCCGGCCCACGCGGTGCGCGACAAGCCGCAATCGTCCCTGGTCGTAGCAGCGCGGCTCGTCGCCGAGAGCCGCGCCGACGCGTTCTATTCGGCCGGCAACACCGGCGCCTGCCTGGCGGCCGGCCTGCTGACCGTCCGCCGCCTCAAAGGCGTGCTGCGGCCGGCCATCTGTGTCGTGCTGCCATCGCAGCCGCGACCCACGGTCCTGCTGGACGCGGGCGCCAACGCAGAGGTGCAGCCCGCGCACCTGCGCCAGTTCGCAGTGCTGGGCCGGGCCTTCTGCCGCGAGGTCCTCGGCGTGGCGGAGCCGATCGTCGGTCTGCTCTCCATCGGCGAAGAGCCGGGCAAGGGAACGCCCCAGGTCATAGAGGCGCACAAGCTCCTGGCCGCCGATCTGGGCCCGGCCTTCTACGGCAACGTGGAGGGCCGCGACCTGCTGAACTCCACCGTCGATGTGGTGGTCACCGACGGTTTCAGCGGCAACATCGCCTTGAAGGCCAGCGAAGGCGCGGCCAAGGCGGTTCTCGGTCTGCTCAAACAGGCGATAGCACAGTCAGCCCGGGCCAAAGTCGGCGCTCTGCTGCTGAAGCCGGACCTGGTGCGCGTGCGGGCGGCCCTGGACCCGGAAGAGTACGGAGCCATGCATCTGCTGGGCATGAACCGGCCCATGCTCATCGGTCACGGCAGCAGCGGCGCGCGCGGCGCCGAGAACGCCGTTCGCTACGCCGCGCGCGCCGTCTCCGGGCATCTGGTGGAGGCTATCGCCGCTCGTCTCGGCGACGTTGCGTCGGGCCCCGTCGCCGCTTCCGACCCGGCCCCGCGGGCGCCCGCCTGAAGACGTCGAAAGTGGCAGTGGAGGCTCTATACCGGCCCCGTCCCTTTCTGGTAGAGTACCCGCAAATCCCGGCCGGAGGTTCCTCGCATGACGCGTGACCAGATCTTCGCAGAGATCAAAGAGTTCCTGCTCGACGCACTGCCGCTGACCGAAGAGCGCATCACTATGGAAGCTCGTTTTCAGGAGGATCTCGAGGCGGACTCGCTGGACCTCGTCGAGCTCATCATGACCCTCGAAGAGAAGTACGGCATCAAGATCACCGACGAAGAGGCCGCCGACATCAAGACGGTGGGCAACGCCGTCGACTTCGTCGCAGCCAGGACGGCCGGCTGAGCCGGTCGGTGGAGCCTTGTGTCTTGCCAGGGACGCCTTCCGACACAGGAGGGCGTCCCTTCCTTTCGGTGCACAGTCGCAGTGGCGACCGCTGAGGTGATCCGTCCGTGACTACGCGTCTGCTCGCCCTGCTTGACCAGCTCGAATCTGGGCTCGTTCGCCAGGTCTTCACCCACTCGTCGTGGGTCGCCGAGCGCAGCCGCTCCTACGAGCGACTGGAGTTTCTCGGCGACAGCGTGCTCAGCCTGTCGATCACCACGGAGCTGTATCGCCGCTATCCTCAGTTCTCGGAAGGTCATCTGGCACGGCTGCGTGCCTACGTCGTCAGCCGCGAGACATGCGCCAAGGTGGCGCAAGACCTGGGCCTCGGCAAGCTGTTGCGCCGCTACGCCGCCGAGAACCACGAGAACGGCGAGTTGGAGCAGTTGGCCACCAACGCCAACGTCCTGGCCGACCTCACCGAAGCGCTGATCGGCGCCATCTACGTCACGTTCGGCCTGGACACAGTGCGGCCGGCCGTCATCGAGGTCTTCACCGAGCACATCCTCTTCGCCGAGAAGAGTTACGTCGACTACAAGACCGAGCTACAGGAGCTGCTGGCGCGCTCGGCCCGCATAGTCTCCTATCGGCTGGTGGCAGAGAGCGGACCTGCGCACGACCGCCGCTTCGAGGTCGAGGCGGTCGTGGACGGAGACACGCTCGGCCGCGGCGCCGGCCAGAGCAAGAAGCGGGCCGAACAGCAGGCCGCCGCGGAGGCGCTGGCCGCCCTGCAGGCAGTCACGGACAGGGCGGCTCGCCCGCGCATGCGGCTGTTCGGCCGCAGCAAGCGCCCGGAGGACGAGTCCTAGGTGTACCTGCGGTCCATCCGCCTGCGGGGCTTCAAGTCGTTCGCCAAGAGGACCGAACTGCTCTTCGAGCCCGGTGTGGCCGTCGTCATCGGTCCCAACGGGAGCGGCAAGAGCAACGTGGCCGACGCGGTCAT
>Ga0182021_10003648_pt1 | contig 18122 bp, 17 predicted proteins | sample 612E3MmetaG_FD_120493 | JGI IMG/M metagenome (GOLD analysis project Ga0182021, IMG submission 120493) | Permafrost microbial communities from Stordalen Mire, Sweden - 612E3M metaG (Illumina Assembly) | ecosystem: Environmental > Terrestrial > Soil > Wetlands > Permafrost | place: Sweden... | reverse complement strand
TAAGTCGTTGGCTGTAAGTGGCTGCCCAGGCTGGGATCGAACCAGCGACCAAGTGATTAACAGTCACCTGCTCTACCGCTGAGCTACTGGGCAGTGTCCAAAAGAGGGTCTAGAAGAAAATCCGGTCTGACAATGTCAATCCCGTTATGCCGCGGGATCCCCTTCGGTTCACGGCACTGGCGTTTCCAAGATGCATCGTCACCGCCGGCGCGGGCGCATCTCCGATTTGCTGATTGCCCGCGGTGGCATGGGCCTCTGGCAATGTCTGGGGTCCTTCCGAACCAGGGGTCGGCCTCCTTCGCCCGGCCTACGGAGCCCAGGGGAGACCCGTGCCACATTTGAGCAGCATCGCAATCGACGGTCAATCGGGAGGCGCGGCCCGCGCCGCGCTCCGGGATTGTCTTTTCCGACGCACTGCGCGAGGTATTCCTCCCCACCCTTCCTGCCATGCTCAAAACCGGCATTTTGAATCCCGCCGTGCTCAGCCTGCTGGCACGCGTGCGCCACACCAACACGCTGGTGATCGCCGATCGCGGCTTTCCGTTCTGGCCTCACATCGAAACCGTCGATCTGTCGCTCGTCGACGACATCCCCACCGTTCTCCAGGTGCTCGACGCCATCCGCCCCGATTTTGTCATCGGCCGGGTCTATGCGGCGGAGGAATTCAAACAGCAAAATGACAAGACCCGCCAGCGCGCGTTGTCGGCGCGGCTGGCCGACATCCCGCTGGTCTTCGAGCCGCATCTTGAATTCAAGAAGCGGGTGCCCCACGCCATCGGTCTGATCCGCACCGGCGATACCATCCAGTACGCCAATCTCATCATCGAGTCGGCGTGACCCGCCGAGGGTTTTACCACCGAGCATCGAGGCACCGAGGGAGCCGATCTGAGTGATGCACCGCAGCTGCGCGCGCTGCACCGGGACGAATCCGACGGCAGTTGCGCCACAAAAAAGCGCATAGATCTCAGGGAAACTCTCTTTGAGTTCCTTGCCTGCGAGCCATGGGTTCGGCGACGGCTGGTACTGCTTCGCGGCAACTCCGGTGATTGTTTCTGCCGAAGATTTGGTCTGGGTGCGCTCGGCGCCTTCCTGGTTCAACCATAACCTGCCTAACCCACTAGAATCCCGCGTTCACAGTTGCCACGGACGCGGTGCCACATACCTTTCCCGGTGGAAAACAACTCCGCCCCATGTGTCTAGCTGTCCCTGGAAAAATCCTTGAAATCGCCGGCGATGACGCCTACCTCCGCTCCGGCCGCGTCAGCTTCGGCGGCATCATCAAGCAGGTGAGCCTGGCCTGCGTGCCAGAAGCCCGGGTGGGGGATTATGTGCTCGTGCACGTGGGCATGGCGCTGAGCGTCGTCGACGAGCAGGAGGCGGCGGAGGTGTTCACCTATCTCAAACAGATGGGCGAACTCGAGGAACTGGCGGCGCCGCCAGCGGCCGCGCCCCCATGAAGTTCGTTGACGAATATCGCGACGCGGCGCCGGTGCGAACGCTCGCCGCGGCCATCGCCCGCCAGGTCACGCGCCCGTGGACCATCATGGAGATCTGCGGAGGGCAGACACATAGCATCGTCAAGTTCGGTCTCGACGAATTGCTGCCGCCCGCGATCACGCTCGTGCACGGCCCGGGCTGCCCGGTCTGCGTGACGCCGGTTGAGTTGATCGACGCGGCGGTGGCGCTGGCGGCACGCCCCGGCGTCACGGTCTGTTCCTTTGGCGACATGCTGCGCGTACCCGGCACGGGCGCCGACCTGCTGACCGCCCGCGCGCGCGGTGGCGACGTCCGGATGGTCTACTCGCCGCTGGACGCCGTGACTTTCGCCGCGCAGAACCCGGGCCGCGAAGTGGTGTTCTTCGCCGTCGGCTTTGAGACCACCGCCCCGGCCAACGCGATGGCGGCGGTGCAGGCCCGGCGGCTCGGCCTGCGCAATTTCTCCCTGCTGGTTTCGCACGTGCTGGTGCCGCCGGCCATCGAGGCCATCCTGTCCGCGCCCGACAATCGGGTGCAGGGCTTCCTCGCCGCCGGGCATGTCTGCACCGTCATGGGCACGGCTGAATACGCCCCGCTGGCGGCGCGCTTCCGCGTGCCGATCGTGGTGACCGGTTTCGAGCCCGTGGACATTCTCCAGGGGGTGCTGGCCTGCGTCGGGCAACTTGAATCCGGCCGGGCCGAGGTGGAAAACGCCTACGCCCGCGCCGTTCGGCCGGAGGGAAATGCGCACGCCCGCCGCGTGATGCAGGAGGTCTTCATGGTCGTCGATCGCAATTGGCGCGGAATCGGCCGCATCCCCGCCAGCGGCTTCGGCCTCCGGCCCGAATTTGCCGGGTTTGACGCGGCCCGGCGCTTCGGTGTGCCTGCCGACGCGCCGCCCGAGATCACCGAGTGCATCAGCGGCCTGATCATGCGCGGCGTCAAGAAGCCGCAGGAATGCCCGGCGTTCGGCGTCCGGTGCACGCCGGAGCGCCCGCTGGGCGCGCCCATGGTCTCGAGCGAGGGCGCGTGCGCCGCGTATTACCGCTACCGGCGGCGAACCGTGGACGCGGGCACCGGCGCGGCCGTCGGGTAGAGCGGCCGGCCGGCGGCTCAGCCGCATCGGATCTTGTCGCGGAATTCTTCCCCGTCGCCACGGCTGCGGCGCGTTAAGGATAACGCGCCCTACCCCTGCTGCATGGACCCGCCCTCAGCAGATCCGCGGGAGCTGCTCGCCGCTGAGCCGGTCGAGGATGCGCTCGACGCCCACAACGCTGCGCAACGTGACCTCGCCCGCGGGCGCCGCCCGCACCCCGCCGATCCGCGCCGCCCCGCTCTCGGGGGCGAACCGCTGCAGGATGGCGAGAGTGAGCGCTGCCTGCGCCGCCGGCACGAAGGCAACCATCCGTCCCTCGTTGGCCACGTAAAATGGATCGAGCCCCAGCATCTCGCAGGCGCCGCGCACGGGTTCGCTGACCGGCACGGCCGACTCATCGAGCGCCACCGCCAGCCGGGCCGTCTCGGCGATCTCAATCACCGCGGTGGCCAGCCCGCCGCGCGTGAGATCGCGCAGGCAGTGCACGTCGACGCCCGCCGCGAAGAGCGCCTCTACCGCCGGCCAGAGGGGGGCGCAGTCGCTTTCGATCGTCGATTCGAAGGCCAGGCCCTCACGCTGCGCCATGATCGCCATGCCGTGGCGGCCGATGTCGCCGCTGAGCACCACCACATCGCCGGCCCGCACCGCGGCCGGCTCGATGGTGAGCGCATGTTCAATCGTGCCCATGCCGGCCGTGTTCACGTAGAGGCCGTCGCCCTTTCCCCGCTCCACGACCTTGGTGTCGCCCGTGACAATCGTCACACCCGCCGCGCGGGCCGCCTCGCCCATCGAGCGGACGACGCGCTCGAGCGTTTCCAGCGGCAGCCCTTCCTCGAGGATGAAGGCGGCGCTGAGCCAGCGCGGCCGCGCGCCGCACATGGCGAGGTCGTTGACCGTGCCGTAGACGGCGAGCCGGCCGATGTCGCCCCCCGGGAAAAAAAGCGGACTGACCACATGGGAATCGGTGGTGAATGCGAGCCGGGCCCCCTTCGGCGCGGCCAGCAATGCGCCATCATGGCGTGCGGCGAGGGCCGGGTTCGCAAAGGCCGGCTCGAAGATCCGCTCGATCAGCTGCTGGGTCAGCCGGCCGCCGCCGCCGTGCGCCAGCTGGACCTCCGTGTGACCCGTCATCGGGGACGGACAGTTGAAGTTCGCGGGGTTGGGAGCGGTGGCGGCCACAACCCAAATCTAGCCAGTGCGGAGGCGCTGACAAGCCGGCAGCGACTTTCGGCGTCGGTCGGCTGCGGGAATGTTCCCGGTGATTGACCTTCCGGCGGCCGCGGACAAATGTGGGGCCCAATGCTAAGCCTGTCCCAGACCACCGGGTATGCAATTGAGGCGATGTCCCATCTGAGCGGACCCGCAGGCAGGCCGGCCACCCTCCGCAGTATCGCGTCACGAGCGCGGGTGCCCTATGCTTACCTTGCCAAACGCATGCCCGAACTGGTGGCGGCGGGACTGGTGCGGAGCCTGCGGGGTAAATGCGGCGGCGTGCTGCTGGCCCGACCGCCGGAAACTATCACGCTGCTCGAGATCAGCGAGGCGGTCGAGGCGCGCCAGTGGCTCGGCCGGTGCTTGCTCGGGCTGACCGCCTGCTCGGATGAACGCGCCTGCCCCGCCCACGCCTTCTGGAAGAATACCCGGCAGCAAATCGAGTTTGTCCTGCGGACCACGACGCTCGCCGACGTGATCGCCCATGAGGATACCCTGCAGCAACTCCACGGGTGACGGGACGCCGTGCCGCGCGGACGAAACCGGAAGTCTGCCCGCCCACCGATACAGATTCAGGCAGGATAGGCGGCGCGCTGCCGGCCAGCAGGGCGCCCCACCTCAACGGCATGGTCCCGCATCGGTAGTCCGCGCGAATCCCGCCATTCCGGGGTGGTGCGTTTGACGGCGCGGCGGCCTTGAGCATATTCTCGCTATGAGAATCCCGGCACTGCTCCTTACCTTTTTCACGATCATGCTCACCGCCCACGCCAGCCTCGTCACCAAACCCGTGGCCTACGAACAGGGAGGCGTGAAACTGGAGGGTTTCCTCGTCTACGACGACCAGACGACCGCGCTCCGGCCGGGCGTGCTCGTGGTGCCCGAATGGTGGGGACTCAACGATTTCGCCAAGGATCGCGCCCGGCAGCTGGCACAGCTTGGGTACGTGGCGTTTGCGGTTGACATGTATGGCGCGGGGGTCGCCACGACCGATCCGAAAAAGGCCGGCGAGCTGGCGGGCCAGTTCTACGGCAAACCGCTCATGGCAGAGCGCGCGCAGGCCGCGCTTGATCAATTGCTCAAGACCGGTCTGGTGGACGAAAAGAAAGTCGCCGCGATCGGTTTCTGCTTCGGCGGTGCGGTCTGCCAGACGCTCGCCTATAGCGGCGCACCGCTCGTCGGGATCGTCAGTTTTCACGGCAGTCTCGTGCCCGCCTCGCCGGAAGCAGCTGCCAGGAACCACGCCCGTTTCCTGATCTGCCATGGCGCGCTCGATCCGTTCGCCAGCCCGGAAAGCATCGCGGCCTTCAAGAAATCGCTCGATGACGGCAAGTTTGATTACCAGTTCATGAGCTATTCCGGGGCGATCCATGCCTTCACCAATCCCGGGGCTGACGCCATCGCCGCAGCCGCGGGCATGAAGGGTATCGGCTACAACGAACCGGCCGCCCGCCGTTCCTGGCAGCACATGAAACTGTTCTTCGACGAGATCTTCGCGGGGAAGTGAGCGCGACTACCAGGTCCGGCTGATCGGAAAGCGCGAACCAACCGGACTACGGGCTTTCCTGCTTCGATTTGATCCGGTAGAAGAGCGCGAGATCGGTCGCCTGCGGGATGGCGCCCAACTGCCGGAGCATGGTGGTTACCTGGCCGCGATGGTAGGTTGAATGATTGACCACATGCTGAAGCGCCTGCCCCATAGGCAGCACGCGATCCCCGGCGCTCGTGTCCCGGTACTTCACCAACGCGGTCAGCTGGTCGTCGCGAAGGCCCGACAGAAATTCGGCCTGCTCGCGCTCCACCTCGCTCCACCGGACGCGCAGGGCTTCGAACACCGGAAACTCCTCCGCCTTCCACAATGTCGGCGGAGCGTTCCCCCGACATCGGGCCGTCCAGATCCACTCGACCGCCATGATATGGCAGAGCGTGTCCCGGACTGACGGAAAGCTGTTGTGCAGTTCCCGAAGGAATTGCTCCGGCGAGAGCCGGGCCACGCTCTTCAGCACCCGCTGGTTGGCCCAGCGGTTGTACTCGAAGAGCAGCAGAAGGTCAGTCGATGTCATGGCGGCGCGACCCGACCAAACATTCACTCATTCGAGATGCCGTAAAGCGCAATCCCGGATTCGGCGCGAAGGTTCACGTCGATTGGGAATTTCCTGGAAGATGTGACCAAGGCCGTCATTGCGAGGAGCGGAGCGACGAAGCAATCCATCTAGCTGGATCGCCACGTCCGGCTGCGCCGGACTCGCGATGACAATTGTGATTGCAGTGGTCCAAACTCAACAATCCACGAGCGCACGCACGCGGCGGGTCACCTCGGGCAGGGCGGCGGCCACGGGCGCGGAGAGCTCAAGCGTCATTGGCTTCAGCTCGGTGACGGAGACTGTGATGACCTCGATTTCCGGCAAGGGGCCGAGCAGCGTCGCCGCGGAAATCAGGTCGCGCAATCCGACCTCGTGCGCCCCGAGCGCCGGCGGGAAATCCGCGGCGACCCGCGCGCGAAACTGGCTGACCGTGCCGGGCGGCGCGCCGTCGCGGGTGGCGTCGATGAGGATGATCCGCGCATGGCTCCGCAGCAGCTCGAGCAGCTGAAAGCCGCCGGTGCCCCCATCCACCAGGCGAACGTGCGCCGGCCAAGCCTCCGCCTCGAGCGCGCGCAGCGCGTGCACCCCCACCCCCTCGTCCCCGACGAGCAGGTTGCCCACGCCGAGGACGAGCACGTCAGCGGCCATCGCATCTGGTCCGGCCGGCTCGCCAGGATTATTCAATGCGGCGGCGGTTTTGCCGGATTCCGCGGCGGCCGGGGCGAGAGCGGGAACCAGGACCGGCCGTTGCCTTTCAGCATCTCGGGATGCACAAACTTCCAGCCGCCCACCATCGACGACATCACCCCGTGCCCCTCGACGTAGTCGTGGTAGAACACGAGGTAGACGTGGACGATCGTGAACACGATGAAGAACCACATGGCCAGGTAGTGCCATTGACGCAGGCTGAAATCGCCCCCGAAGAGCGGCACCGCCCAGGCAAAGAGCTGTGGAAACCAGGCCTTGCTCATCGAGGCGTACATCGCGAAGCCGCTGACGACCTGAAACAGGAAGACCAGGAACATCGCGAAGTAGGTGAAGGACGCGAGGGCGTTGTGGCCGATGGCCTCGATGGGCCTATTCTTCGCCTGGAGCACGTCGACCTGAAGGACGGACCAAACCTGCCGGAACTGCGCGCGGCGCAGCGGCAGGAAGTTGCGCCAGTCAGAGAACTGGTTGCCGACAAAACCCCAGTAGATTCGGAACGCGAAGTTGAAGAAGAACACGTAGGCCGCGGCGAAGTGAATGAAACGGTTGACGCCAAACCAGTAGCTGAACGACGCCTCGGTCGCGCTCGCCAGCGCCGGCGGATGGGCGATCAGAATGCCGGTGACCGTGAGCACGAGAACACAGAGGGCGTTCAGCCAGTGGTACACGCGCACCGGCAATTCCCAGACGTAGACCCGCTTGAACACGGGCGCCGCCGTAGACAGGACCACCGTGGATGCTTCAGGAGTCATGGTGATTCCTCCTTTCAGACCGCCGGGCTAGTGGAGGCCTCGCCGACCTTGCCGCCCTGGTCGTCGTACAGGTGGACGGCGCAGGCCAGGCACGGATCGAACGAATGCACCGTGCGGAGGATCTCGAGCGGCTTGGTCGGATCGTGCACCGGCGTGCCGATAAGCGAGGCCTCGTACGGCGAGCGCTGGCCCTTGGCGTCGCGCGGCGACGCGTTCCAGGTGCTAGGCACGACGAGCTGGTAGTTCTCGATTTTCTTGTCCTTGATCACGATCCAGTGCGCCAGCGCTCCGCGCGGTGCCTCGGAGGGGCCGACGCCGCGGGCCTCGGCGGGCCAGGTGGACGGCTCCCACTTCTCTTTGGTGAACGTCCGCGAGTCGCCGTTGCGGATGTTGGCGAGCAGCTGGCCGTAGAACTCCATGGCCCAGCGGGCGATCAGGCGCGTCTCGATGCCGCGGGCCGCCGTGCGGCCGAGGGTCGAGAAGAGCACGGTGGCCGGCGCTTTCAGGGCCGCGAGGGTCTCGGTCACCGCCTCCTTGATCTCCTGCTGACCGGCCGCGTAGCCGACCAGCATGCGCGCGAGCGGGCCCACCTCCATGGCATGGCCCTTCCAGCGCGGCGTTTTCAGCCAGGAATATTTGCCGTCGACGTTCAGGTTGTCATACGGCGGCTTCGGGCCGGTGAAGTTGAACTTCGTCTCGCCGTCCCAGGGGTGCAGCGCCTTGTCGTCGCCCCCGCGGTAGGAGTACCACGAGTGGGCGATGGACTCCTGCACGCCCTCCGGCTCACGCGGATCGACGGGGTGCACCTTGCTGAGGTCGCGGTCGAGGACCGCGCCGCGCGGGAACTTGAAGCGCGCCACATCGGCAAAGCCGTTGGTCGGCAGGTCCCCGTAGCAGAGATAATTGGATACACCGCCGCCGATCCCCGTCCAGTCAAGGTAGTACGGCGCCACGGCCAGCAGATCAGGCAGATAGACCTGCTCCACAAACCGGGCCCCCTCCTCGAACAGCCGGCCGACATAGGCGAGGCGCTCCGCGTTGATCGCGTTGGCCTCGTTGATATTGAGGGCGCAGGGCACGCCGCCCACGAGATAGTTCGGATGCGGATTCTTGCCGCCAAAGATCGTGTGAACCTTCACCATCTCCTTCTGCCACTCGAGCGCCTCGAGATAGTGGGCGACACCGATGAGGTTGACCTCGGGCGGCAGCTTGTAGGCCGGATGGCCCCAGTAGGCGTTGGCGAAGATGCCGAGCTGGCCGCCCTCCACGAACTTGGTCAGGCGCTTCTGCAGATCGTGAAAGTACTCCGGGGAGCTCTTCGGCCAGTGGGAGATGCTCTGGGCGATGCGCGACGTCTCCGCCGGGTCGGCCTTCAACGCGCTGACCACATCCACCCAGTCCAGCGCGTGCAGGTGGTAGAAATGCACCACGTGGTCCTGCATGTACTGCGCGCAAAACATCAGGTTGCGGATGAGCTCCGCGTTGGGCGGGACGGCGATGCCGAGGGCGTCCTCGACCGACCGCACGGAGGCGAGCGCGTGCACGGTGGTGCAGACGCCGCAGACGCGCTCGGTGAAGGCCCAGGCGTCGCGCGGATCGCGGCCCTTGAGGATGATCTCGATGCCGCGGACCATGGTGCCGGCGCTCCAGGCGTCGCTAATCAGTCCGTCCTTGACCTCCGCCTCGATGCGCAGGTGGCCCTCGATGCGGGTGATGGGATCGACAACAATGCGTGTGCTCATGGTTCACTCCTTGGTTGGCTCGTCGGATTCCGCCACGGCGGGCGGCGGCGCGAGGCTGGCCGATTCGCCCGGCTGTTCCCCGATCTCGTGGTGTTTGCGGACGTTGGTGAGAACCGCGTGGGCGGCGGCGCCCGCGATGGTGGCCGCGCCGACCGCGAGGCCGATCTGGTCGGCCGTCGTCTCAATGCCGAAGCCCGGGAAGCTGGCGAGGCGCTGGTAGAAGGGCCCGTTGTCCCAGAAACCCGCCTCGGAGCAGCCGATGCAGCCGTGGCCGGACTGGATGGGATAGCTGACCCCGTTGTTCCAGCGGATGATGCCGCAGGAGTTGTAGGTCGTCGGTCCGCGGCAGCCCATCTTGTAGAGGCAGTAGCCGTGGCGCGCGTTTTCGTCGCCGAAGGATTCCACGAAGAGGCCGGCGTCGTAATAGGGCCGGCGGTAGCAGGTGTCGTGCACCCGCCGCGAGTAGAAGGCCTCGGGGCGCCCAAGTGCATCCAATTGGGGGATACGGTCGAAGGTCAGCAGGTACACCACCACGCCCGCCATCACCTCGGCGATCGGGGGGCAGCCCTGGACGTTGATGATCGGCTTGCCGGTGATGACCTTGTGGATCGGCGTGGCCTGCGTCGGGTTGGGCTTGGCGGCCTGGACGCAGCCGGCGCAGGCGCAGTTGCCCCAGGCGACGACCGCCTTCGCCCCTTCGGCGGCCTCCTGAACGATTTCAAGCGCCGAACGCCCACCAATGCAGCAGTAGGCGCCGTCATCCGCCATGGGCACCGAACCCTCGACCATGAGCAGGTATTCGCCCCGCGATTCCTTCATCGTGCGGTGCATGCATTCCTCCGCCTGGAAGCCGGCGGCCGCCTGCAGCGTCTCGGTGTAATCGAGGGACACTTTGTCAAGCAGGATGTCCGCCACGATCGGATGCGAGGAGCGGATGAAGGACTCGCTGCAGCAGGTGCATTCCTGGAAGTGCAGCCAGACCACGGGCATCCGGCGCTTCGTCTCCAGGGCCTTTACCACATCGGCGACTCCGCTCGACTCAAGGCCGAGGTAGGCCGACATCCACGTGCAGAACTTGATAAAATCACGCCGGCTCACGCCGCGCGCACGGATTTCTTCCCAAATCGTCGGACCACCGGTTCGGGTCGGGGATTCCAACACATTCATGAGGCTCCTTGGCTGATCGCGCCGGACGGTTATAACCGGACGGCGCAAGGGTTTCGGGGATGAGGAATTAGTTTAGTGAACAATGGCCACCGACCAATTTGTCTCAAGACATATAAGACCGCCAGGTCATTGAATTAAGTTTTCTTCTTCCAGACTGACCTGACGGCTCGACTTTCATAGGGGCAAAGCCAACGTTTTACTAATGCATGAACTTGGAATCGCCGAATCCGCCCTGCAAGTGGCGCTGACCCGGGCGACCGCCGCCGGCGCGACGCGGGTGCTGGGCATGGTGATCCGCGTGGGCGCGCTGTCGGGGGTCGATCCGGAGGCATTGCGCTTTGCGTTCACGGCGATCCTGCCCGGCACGCCGGCCGAGGGCGCCACCCTGCAAATTGACTCGGTCGCCGCCGTGGCCTACTGTCCCGACTGCCAGCAGGACTTCGTCCCCGATACCAATCATTTCTTTGAGTGTCCGACTTGCGGCCGGCTGTCCGCCTCCGTCAAACAGGGTCGCGAGCTCGATTTGGTCCGCCTCGAAATCGTCTGACTACCATGCCCCACCAAGACCCCATGCGAGATTCCGTCGGCGCCGCGGCAGGCGGCAGTGTGATCCTTGTCGACGTGCGCACACCGGACGACACCCCGGCCACTCCGCCCGGAGATCCCCTGCCTGGCATGGCCCGGACCGCCGAATTGCAGGTGCGGTTACTGGACCAGAACGACCGCCAGGCCGCGGCCAACCGGGTCCTGCTGCGCGGACGCGGCATCCGCGCGCTCAACCTGGTATCCTCGCCCGGATCGGGCAAAACAACCTTGCTGGAACGCACCCTCGACGCGCTCGCCGGGGAGATTCGCTGCGCTGTGCTTGTCGGCGACCTGGAGACGGACAACGACGCACGGCGGCTCCGGCGCGAGGGTCTGCCGGTCGCGCAGATCACCACGGGAGGAACCTGCCACCTGGATGCGTCCATGGTCGCCCGCGGGATTGCCGCGCTGCCCCTCGAGGACGTGCGGCTGTTGTTTATTGAGAATGTCGGCAACCTAGTCTGTCCAGCGTCATTCGATCTCGGGGAGAACCGCCGGATCACGCTGCTCTCCTGCACCGAGGGCGAGGACAAGCCGCTCAAATATCCGCCGATCTTCACCAGCGCCCATGCGGTCATCCTGAACAAGATCGATGTCGCGGCCGCCCTGGGATTTGACCGCGCGGCCGCATTGGCCAATATTCGGCGCGTCGCGCCGCTGGCCGACGTCTTCGAACTTTCGGCCCGCACCGGCGAGGGTTTCGACCGCTGGCTGGCCTACCTGCGCGGGCTGCTCTGAGCCATGCCGAAGCCAGCCGGGCAAGCCACGCCTCCTCCCGAGGACCGCGTGCTGGAGATTGAGGGAACTGTGCAGGGCGTCGGGTTCCGGCCGTTTGTCGCCCGGCTGGCCGGGCGCCACGGGGTGCGAGGCTGGGTCCGGAATGACGCCCGCGGCGTGACCGTGCGGATCACCGGCCCCGGGGATCTGCTCGACGCCTTTGCGGATGCGCTCCGCGCCGAACTGCCGCCGGCCGCGCGAATCTCCGCGCTGCGCGCCCGACCGGCCGCCGCCGTCCCGGACCTGCCGCCGGCGCCTTCCGCGGGTTTTGTGATTCTTGAAAGCGAGACTGCGTCGGCGGCGCCCACGGCGACGGTCACTCCCGATCTGGCGATGTGTGATGATTGCCGGCGCGAACTGGCTGCTGCCGGCGACCGGCGGCACGCCTATCCCTTCATCAATTGCACGAATTGCGGTCCGCGTTACTCGATCCTTTGCGAGCTGCCCTATGACCGGCCGCGGACCACCATGGCCGGATTTCGGATGTGCCCCGAATGCCGGCGCGAATACGAGGATGCGGCCGACCGGCGCTACCATGCCCAGCCCAACGCCTGTCCGGTCTGCGGACCTCAGGTGGAACTGCAGGACGCGGCCGGCCAGGTGCTGGCCGTCCGGGAAGCCGCGATTGCAGCGGCGGCCGAAGCCCTGCGGACCGGCCGGATTGTCGCGGTGAAGGGCCTCGGCGGATTTCATCTGATGGTGGACGCAGGCAATGAGGAAGCCGTCCGCAATCTGCGCCGCCGCAAGCACCGCGAGGAGAAACCGTTGGCGGTGATGTTTCCATCACTGGCAGTGCTGCGGGATGTGGCGCTGCTCGAGGCAGACGATGCCGGCTGGCTGACTTCGGCCTCCGCTCCGATTGTCCTCGTCCGCCGCCGCGCCGGCGCCCCGTTGGCCGAGGCCGTGGCCCCGGGCAATCCGTGGGTCGGCGCGCTCCTGCCGTACACCCCGCTGCACACGCTGCTGCTTGAAGCGGTCGGGCGGCCGGTGGTGGCCACCAGTGGCAACCTCTCGGAAGAACCGCTGTGCACGGACAATGTCGAAGCGCGGCAGCGGCTGGCGACGATCGCCGATCTGTTCCTCATGCACAACCGGCCGATCGCGCGGCCGGTCGACGACTCCGTGGTGCGACGGGCCGCCGCCGGCCCGATGCTGTTGCGCCGCGCGCGCGGTTTCGCCCCCGCGCCTATTCAGCTCCCCTCGGACTGCGAAATCACGGAGCCGCTGCTTTGCGTTGGCGGGCACATGAAAAACACCGTCGCGGTGACGGCCGGGAGGAATTTGGTGATGAGCCCGCACATCGGCGATCTTTCCAATCCGGTCTCAATGGAGGCCTTTCGCCGTACGGTGAAGTTGCTCGGCTCGCTCTACCCGGGAAAGCCCGGCCGCGTCGTCTGCGATGCGCATCCCGATTATGCCTCGACCCATTTTGCGCAGAGCCTGGGTGTGCCGGTCGTCACCGTGCAGCACCACCTGGCACATATCCTTTCCTGCCTGCTCGAACATGGTGGCGGTCCGGCTCGGGTGCTGGGCGTGGCTTGGGACGGGACCGGGTACGGCCCCGACGGAACGGTCTGGGGCGGTGAATTCATCGTGGTCGACCGCCCAGCCCGGACCGCGCAACGCGTCGCCTGCCTGCGGCCCTTCCGGCTGCCCGGCGGAGAGGCCGCAGTGCGCGAGCCGCGGCGGAGTGCGCTCGGGCTTTTGCACGGTCTACTGGCGGGCGACGCCACGCGTCTTATGTCACTCGCCCTCTCATTGGGTTTTCGCGAAGGTGAAGCCGCGGTTCTCTGCTCGTTGTTGGAACGCGGAGTCCAGGCTCCGGTGACGACGAGCGCCGGCCGCCTTTTTGACGGTGTCGCCGCCCTGCTCGGTCTGCGGCTGCAAAGCTCTTTTGAAGGCCAGGCGGCGATGGAGGTGGAGTTTGCGGCAGACGCTGAATCACAAAAAGAAGCGGGTTTAATCATGCCCATTATTGCCCCGAGTCAGGAGGGAATCTGGCAGATCGACTGGCGGCCAGCGGTGGCGGCCATCCTGCAAGAACGATCCAACGCCAGGCCAGGAGCGCTTGCGGCACGTTTCCATAACGCCCTTGCCCGTTGCATCATGGACCTTGCCACGCGAATGGGCATTGAAACGGTGGTCCTCAGCGGCGGCTGCTTCCAGAACCTGCGACTGCTGGACACGACCTGCGGGGCGCTCCGAACTGCAAGGTTTAATGTTCTGTGCCATCGCGATTTGCCACCCAACGATGGCGGGCTGTCCGCCGGCCAGGCGCTGGGCGCGCTGTGGGATATCACCTCGGTGGCTCCGGGCGGGGCGGGGCGGGATTGACTCTTATGGCACTGGGCATCGCCCAGATGCGGATACGCGTCTGCGGGGCTGCGCCGAGTTCACGCCAGCAAAGGCAGACCACTTGATCGCCGCAGCGCCGGCTAAGCGAGCCATCCGGACCGGGCCTCGCAACATCGAAGCGGCGCGATGCGGCACATTAGAACGAGTGATTTTTCTCGCGCCCAGCATTCGCACATCTTCTCCTCAAGCTGATCGCGCACCACCCAAAAGTTCGCGGTTTGTATGCGACGACGCCCTCCCCTCAACTCTCCTCGGCGCCCAACTCAGGCGGCGATCCTGACCGCCCGCCTGACTAACCACCTTTTACGGTTCACCCAATGACCGCCCTTTCCGCCCCTCCCGCTCCCCAACCACTCCTTCAAGAATCCAGTTTCCCGTCAGTAAATCAGCGAACCGGCGACGCCAATAAGCCGGTGATGGAGCTTAAGCGGACGATCAAGTACGAGTCTGATCGCGTGAAGGGCTTTGGCCGCGAGGTCATGAGCGTACCGGGCTGTGAGCAGTTGGAAAACTGCATCCAGTGCGGCACCTGTTCCGGTCTGTGCCCCTTGAGCATTTATATGGACCACACTCCGCGGCAGGTGATGGAGCTGACCCGGTCCGATTTCAAGAACGAGGTGCTGCAGAGCACGACCATCTGGCTGTGCGCTTCGTGCTACGCCTGCACGGTCGAGTGCCCCAAGCAGATCCGCATCACCGACATCATGTATGAGCTGAAGCAGCGGGCCATTCACGAGGGCTTTTATCCCCGGCGCTTCCCCATTCCCGTGCTGGCCCAGGAATTCTACAAGATGTCGCGCAAGCGCGGCCGCGTGACCGAGAATTTCCTGGCCACCATCATGTTCCTCAAAACCAACATCCCGGCGGCGCTGGGCATGTGGCGGCTGGGGCTGAACCTCCTCAGGCGCGGGCGCTTCCCGCTCAAGCTCGAGGGCATCAAACGCAAGGACGAACTCGAGCGCATGATGGCGGTGGTGGACAAACTGTCCATCGACGCGCTGAACACCGGCCACGAGAACGGCGGCAATGGTGGGCGGCCCAACGGAACGCACTGAACCATGAAATACTCCTACTTCCCCGGTTGCTCGTTGAAAGGCACGGGCCGGGCTTACGAGGAATCCCTGCTGCCAGTCCTGAAGGCGCTCGGAGTTGAACTTGAGGAACTCGACGACTGGAACTGTTGTGGCGCCACAGCCTACATGGCGGTAGACGAAGTCAAGGCATGCGTGATGGCTTCGCGCAACCTGGCCATTGCCGAGAAGGCCGGCCACCAGGAACTGCTCGCGCCCTGTAGCGCGTGCTACCTCGTCTTGAACAAGACCAAGCACTATCTCCACGAATCGCCCGTGGTCGAGGCGGTCGTGCAGAAGGCGCTGCACCAGGCGAATCTCACCTACAGTGGCAACACGCCGGTGCGCCATCCCCTCGACGTGCTGGTCAACAACGTGGGCATCGACGCAATCAAAAAGCGCGTCACGCAACCGCTCAAGGGACTCAAGGTGGCGCCGTACTATGGCTGCCAGATTGTGCGGCCTTACGCGACCTTCGACGACCAATACAATCCCACCACGATGGACCGGCTCCTCGAGGCCATTGGCTGCACTATGGTCACCTACCCGCTGAAGACCCGATGCTGCGGCGGCAGTCTGACCGGCACGCTGCCGGAGCCCGGTCTGCTCTGTGCCTACGTTTTGCTCAAGGAAGCCATCGCCCGCGGGGCGGATGTCATCGCCACGGTTTGCCCGCTCTGCCAGTTCAACCTGGACTGCTACCGGGACAAAATGGCCAGCAAATGGGGCGATGAAACCATCCCCGATCCCCGGAATCCGGCTGCCCGCATCTCCGTAGGCCCGCAGCTCAACATGCCGGTGGTATACTTTACCCAATTGCTCGGTCTCGCCTTCGGCTTTTCAGAGAAGGAACTCGGCCTGCACCGCGGCTTCACCCCCATGCGGAAACCGGCCTGCGCCCGAGCGCAGCCCGCGGCCGCCTGATGCACAGCAAACCCGACCACGAGGCAATCTACTTACGCAGGGACTCCAATGGACAAGGTTAACGGCAACCACGACGCTCGGATCGGCTTTTATGTCTGCCACTGCGGCCACAACATTGCCGCGATGGTGGACTGCACGGAGGTGGCCAAATACGTCGGGCAGCTGCCCGGCGTGGTCCTCTCGCGCGATTACAAGTACATGTGCTCGGATCCGGGCCAGGAGCTGATTCAAAAGGATATCAAAGAATTCGGCCTGAATCGGATCGTGGTCGCGTCCTGCTCGCCGCTGCTGCATGAGCACACCTTTCGCAGCGCGGTCGAAGCTGGCGGCCTGAACCCGTTTTTTTTCCACATGGTCAACATCCGCGAGCAAGACTCGTGGGTGCACACCGACCGCGCCGAGGCCACCACGAAAGCCAAGGCCCTCTCCCGCGCCGCCGTCCGGCGCGTGGCACATCACAAGGCGCTCGAGGTCAAGCAGGTGCCGGTCCAACCCGACGTTCTAGTGGTCGGTGGCGGCATCGCCGGCATCCACGCGGCCCTGACGCTGGCCAAGGCCGGTAAAAAAGTTTACCTCGTGGAACGTGAGCCCTCCATCGGCGGGCACATGGCCAAGTTCGACAAGACCTTCCCGACGCTCGACTGCGCGGCCTGCATCCTGACTCCGAAAATGTCCGAGGTCGGCGCCCACAAGAACATCACGCTCTGGAGCTATTCCGAGGTCGTGAAGATGGACGGCTACGTGGGCAATTTCACCGTCACGATCAAGCGCAAGCCGCGATACATCAATGAAGACCTCTGCACCGGCTGCCAGGAATGCATCGCCAACTGCATTTACAAGGAGCCCAAGTTCACGGACGAATTCAACGAAGGCCTCGGCAAGCGCAAGCCGGTCTACATCCCGTTTCCCCAGGCGACCCCGCAGGTAGTGCTGATCGACCCGGAAGTCTGCCTGAATTTCAAGCGCGGTGTCCTGACGGACAAGTGCAAGAAAACCTGCGTGGAGGCCTGCGGCGAGAAGAAGGCGATCGACTTCAAGCAGAAGGAGGAGTTCCGGGAGATCAAGGTGGGCACGATCATCGTTGCCACTGGATTTCAGACGTTCGATGTCGGCCGGATGCCGCAATACGGCTACGGGCGGTATCCGAACGTTTACACCTCGCTGGAAGTCGAGCGCCTGGTAAACGCATCCGGTCCCACGGCCGGCGATGTGGTGCTACGCGACGGCCGCCATCCCAAGTCGATCGGGATCATCCATTGCGTGGGCTCACGAGATCGCAACACCAACCGCTGGTGTTCGCGGGTCTGCTGCATGTATTCGATGAAACTGGCCCACCTGCTCAAGGAGCACACCGCGGCGGAAATCTACAACTTCTACATCGACATCCGCGCCGCCGGCAAAGGCTACGAGGAGTTCTACGACAAGCTGCTTGAAGAGGGCGTGCATTTCATCCGCGGCCGCGTGGGCGAGGTGACCGACTGGGCTTTCATCCCGGAAGAGGAAGGCAAGCTCGTCATCCGCGTGGAGGACACGCTGGCCGGCGTGGTCCGGCGGATTCCGGTCGACATGGTCGTACTGGCGACCGGCCTCGAGCCGCATGCCGATGCCCAGAGCGTCCGCCGCCTGTTCAACATGAGTTGCGGTTCGGAGGGCTTTTTCCTCGAGCGGCACCCGAAACTCGCTCCGGTGAACACGTTCACTGACGGCATCTTCCTCGCGGGCTGCTGCCAGAGTCCGAAGGACATTCCCGACAGCGTGGCCCAGGCGGGGGCCGCCGCGGCCGAGGCGCTGGTGCTCATCGACAAGGGCCACATCGAGCAGGAGCCGAATACGGCCCATATCCTCGACGACTGCAGCGGCTGCAAATCCTGCATCCCGCTCTGTCCCTATACGGCCATCACCTTAACCGAGGACGGGAAGAAGGCCGTGATCAACGAGGCGCTGTGCAAGGGCTGCGGCACCTGCGTGGCGGCCTGCCCGTCCGGCTCGATCGTGCAAAACCTCTTCGATGACGAGGAAGTGTTCAGTGAAATCCAGGGAGTACTGGCTTATGACTAAGGAATGGAGTCCACGGATCGTGGCCTTTTTCTGCAATTGGTGCACGTACACGGCGGCGGATCTGGCGGGGGTGTCGCGGATGAAGTACGCGGCGAACACGCGGACGATCCGGCTGATGT